>Ga0307507_10003115_pt1 | contig 33042 bp, 8 predicted proteins | sample 7_EM_MG_FD_207223 | JGI IMG/M metagenome (GOLD analysis project Ga0307507, IMG submission 207223) | Populus trichocarpa ectomycorrhiza microbial communities from riparian zone in the Pacific Northwest, United States - 7_EM | ecosystem: Host-associated > Plants > Roots > Unclassified | place... | reverse complement strand
CTAGATAGCCTAACCCAGGCCTATAAAGGGCTAGAAGAAGAAGAAGAAGAAGAAGAAGACAAAAAGGAACAAGTTAAGCAGCTAGAGGACTATACACGTAGTATCCTAGCAGGAGAAAATCCCTTTATAAAAGAAAAAGAAAAGACAAAAGATGTCCTGAAAGGACTAGTCGAAGAAGTAAGAGCTCTCCGTAAGGAGGTAGCCCCTACTAAAGAAACCTACGCAGAGAGGCTAAAGAAGGACCTCCCTACTTCGTCCTCTCTACCCTCCTCGTCACTACCATTTCCTACCCCTTTTACTTCTACTAGAAGTAGGAAAAAGCAGCTATAAGAAAGAAAGCTAGTCCTAATTACAGACTAAAAGGACCAACCTTTAGATACCTTCTCTATACGAAACAAAGTCAATCAACTATTTGCATTAAAAATGCAAGTAAAAAAGCCAGTACTAGCGTCTATAGCTAGAACTAAAGGAAAACAAAATATTCTCCTTACGACTACAGAAGAGTATAATGCAGATTTCCTAGTTAAATATAAGGAGATCTGGTATAACTGCTTTACCTTTTAAAGAGAACAAAAACTAGAACCATGGGTTCAAATTATAGCCTATAGGGTTCCTACCCTACCTTTCCTAGGAGAAGGAGGCTCTAAGCTTCTAAAAGAAGAGATTGAAACCTTTAATCCTATAAGGATACAAGGACTACCTAGATGGATCTTATCTAGCGAAAAAAGACACAATCCACAGACCAGATTTGGCTCTATAGTTTTTACTATAGAGAACGAAGAAAAAAGACAAGAAATCCTTAAGCAAAAAGAGATATCAATTGCAGGTACAGCTACTAAGGTAGTAAAATACCTCAAAGTCTCTCCTACTACGCAGTGCACTAGCTGCCAAAAATTTGGCCATATAGGAGACAGATGCTCTACTAGAGCCTGTAGATTCTGTGCGGCTGCACATTTATCTAAAGACCACTGCTGTCCTACCTGTTTAGTATCAGGCAGGCCTTGCGAGCACACTACCCCTCTTTGCATTAATTGTAAGGAAAAACACTTTGCTAATAGTAAAGACTGTGAGAATCTTAGAGCAGCTAAACTAGTATATGCATAGTACTAGCGTAGAAGGTTCTGTAGAAGAAGAGACAAAATAAATAGGATTCTAGAAGGAGGTAACTCCTACTAGGCTCCTAGTAAAAGGATAGTAGAGAGCAAAAGGACAGAAATAAATTGCAAAAGGATAGGGATAGGTGTTAGGATTTCCTATAGTTTTTCCTACCGTTTTCTCATTCCCTAGTAGTTGTAGGAACTTAGTATTTTACTAAGGAGCTATAAACCCTTAGGGGTTTATAAACTATTAGGACATAGCTACTAGTATATATTAAGCTGCCTAGAAAGGATTTATGTATATAGAACTATAGCGCCATAGCCCGAGGCTGCATGCGCAGTATTGTACGTAGTATAATACAATCGGATATAAAAATAAAAAATAAAAAAAATAAAAATACTGGATGCTATGCGTTCTGGTGTCAGATAATTCATGTAGAGGGGTTTATTGATGAAATGGGTTAATTGATTGATGATCTTAAGGATCGTCTTAAGTGACGTGTTCTTGTCGTAGGGCCCTAGGGCTGCGAGCTACTAAGAGATTTTATAGTGCACGTGACCTATACACGTGACCCACGCCTTTTGAGAATATAGATTATCTGATATACCCCCTTAGCTTTAAGCTCTTTAAGGTCAAAGCTAGCCACCTTCTCGTGTTTGTTAATAAGTTAATTGAACTGTAATCTTATCTAAATCCTTCCGTCTTGCTCTGATACTGTCCCTTAGGTCCTTTAGTTGCTTCTCCTTATCTAGCTGCTCCTTAATATCCACTATCCTAATTATATTAATAAAGCTTTAAAACCTCTACTTGGGCAGGGCCTTTGTAAGTCTATTAGCAATTATCTCCTTTATTACTGTCTATTGAAATTATACTTGTCTTATTGCGTATTCCTAACATAGCTAGTGTTAATAGATGTTAACGTGTTGGAGCTTTGTAATTAGCTTTACCGTATCTTCTATAATTAGTTAGAGCGTCTATATATTGTCGCATTTAATAATTAAGGGCTTATTTAGGTGTAATGTTATTGTTTTAAACAGCCTATTAATAAAGATAGCTTTCTTTACTGTCTGTAATAGGGCTAATAACTTGGCTTCTGTACTTAACGTTATAACTATATCCTGCTTATTTGCTCTCTAGGCAATCGGCCCCCTAAATAGCTTTATAATATATCCTTATAAGCTCTTTCTATTAATAGAGTTATCTGTGAATAATGCGTCACTAGTATAAATAAATAATTACGCACTGTCTCTTCTGTTATCTCGTCCTTTATTATATATTTCTTTATCTTTCCCTCTACTGTTTGTTCCTTCCTCATCTCCTCTATAGCAGATTGCTCTGCTTCTCGTGCTATATAGGTACTGGATAACTTTATCTGCCGCTTAATAATGCTTTTAGCTTAGGTTCTGATTAAACCTTACTAGCTATAATACTATAAAGGCAATATCTGAACGTGTTGTAGTGGCTATATAGAGTACTAAACCTAATTTTCTCTGATATAGCATTGTAGAGGCTGGTAGGGATATAGGACGGACTAATAGGTCTGTATTAGGGGATAGACACGTTAGACGGATTATATAGTAATCGGTAGAAAGGAGTTCTAATTCTGCTATAGGAGTATCTAAAAGACGCCCTTTAAGATCTATCTTGTACTAGTTAGCTATCTTCTTAATATAGGCTTTCTGGGATAGCCATAGGAGCCTCTAGTTATAATTACGTAGTATATAGATTCCTAGAAACCATTTTAGCTCGCTAAGGGTACTTATCTGGTATTCCTTGCTTATCTCCTTAATTGCTTCTTAAGCTTTCTTCTTATCTGTCTTTTAGTAGCAGAAGATAATATTATTAACGTAGAAGAAGACGACTATTCTACCTTTTAGCATAATATATAGCTTTTAAGGTACTTCTTTAAAACCCAATTTATTTAACAAGCTCGTGAGATTCTTCTGCCATAATAGTAGTAATTGTTATAGTCCGTATAGGGCTTTTCTTAAGCGCAGTACTTTATCTGTCTTTCCTTTATTAAACCCTGGCAGTAGCTTTATGTAGATGACCTTATTAAGATCGTAATAGATAAATGCGTTGATTGCATCTATCTATGTCGTCTCTAGGTTAAATTTTGCAGTAATCGCCATAAGGGTTTGGAAGGTTGTACTAGCTAATATAGTAGCTCTTGTAGGTAGGTCTCCTGGGGCCTATTGATTTCCGTATACTACTAAGCGTACCTTGCATTTCTGGAGGAATCCGTGCTTATCTGTCTTATAGACGAACACCTATATTAAGCTAAGGACCTGCTGTCCTTTTATATACTTTTTATCTATTTCTTAAAACGACCTCATTTAATAATGAGATTGGAGATGGGCTTATTAAGCTTCTTAGAACTAATCTTAAAGAGGATACGTATTAAGGTTGTGGATTAACTAAGGTAGCAGAGGTAAGTTCTTTCTATATAGTCTGATATTACGTGTTCTGCCTAATTTTAGCTTGCTATTGTTAAGTTAACTATTAAGGTTAAACTTCCTTCCTACTAAGAAGGCGCCTTAATAGGCTAATATAATCCTTTTGGTAACAAAGTCTTTAAACCTATTATTATAGGCTTCCTTAAACGAGTCTTTAACCAAGTTATTAAATACTCCCTAAGTATAAAACCCGTCTTCTACTTGGCTGATAATGTCCTAATTAGTACCTTGTACATCTGACTTTATAGGATACTTAATATAAAAGGTATATAAAGATTTTTTGTCTTTTTCTGTTAGAGGTGGCGTATAGTATGTATTTTTAAGAGCTCTTGTAAGCTTAAGATCTGCTGACTTATTAAAGGTTTAAACTGGCTTATTAATGTTATCGTCTTTCTCTTAAATTGATAGTTTAAATACTTCTTTTTTGTCTTCTAAAAGGACCTTATTCTTAGTTAGGGTATTAGGGAGTTAAATCTTCTTAATTAGTGTATCTAATTTAGTATATAGGTCCTTTGAGATGTCCGTTTGCTTGCCGTTAAAGAACGTCTTTTTGTTAAAGATAACGTCCCTAGTAGAGATAATGATACCTTTATATGGGATCTAGATCCTGTAAATATTAGTAGAGTTATAGCTGATAAGGTAGCTGATATGGGCTCGTGGATCTAGCTTACTTAGCCTTTTCTTCTTTAGCTGGGTGTCTAACGTTATTGCGTACGCCCTACAGCCGTAGGCTTTTAGGTGCGCTAGTTACGGCTTTCTTAATCTCCTATTGGCTAGGTAGGTATAGAACCTCTTATATAGCAATTTCCAACCATTGCTTTCCTATGGCGTTTAATCTTAAAGGTAGACTATATAGTTAACTATCTTATTCCATAGATTGTGTGGTAGATTGGCAGTAATTCTTATTATATGTGCTCTCTTAATAATTATACCCCCTAAGCGTTTGGCGGTACCATTTTAAGCTTAGGTATATAGCGCTAAAGGCTTAAATGTAATCCCTTGCGTTTGTAGCCATTTAAGGGTTCTTCTTCTCCCTAGCTCGTTATCTAATCTAATAGTGTTAATCTTAAGGTTATACCTCAGACGGATCTATTAGATGAAATCTTTAAGCATTTATAGTGTCTCCTTCTCTTTACTATGCGTTATTATAAAATACGGGAAGGTTTTTCCTAAGAAGGTATTATAGATGAATATAACTTGTACAAATCTAGTATGCGCTTTCTTAAGGTTAGTCTAGTTAATATAGAGGTTAAGATAAGGTTTATTAATATTCTGTTTTAAGAACCTTCTTAAGACCTAATACTTAATTTTAGTAAGATTGCAATATTAACATTCTATTATTTTTAGGCCTTAAAGCTTAACTCCTAAGGCATTAAGACCTAGATAATAAAGGCTTATAGGTCCTAGATAACCTAGACATAGGTGCCATAAATGCGCATTACCTTTTAAGTCTAGATAAGCGTCTCTTGACAATACTCTGTACTTCCGTTAGCGGCGTAGCAGTTAGCTTATATTAAACGCTAATAGACTTCCTGGTCGGACATATTTAATAGTCTATTATCTGTAACGTTTTTCCATTTAATATATAATTGTATTATCCTTCTAAACTAGAAGATTGTTATCTCCTTTATTATCCTAGTAGAACCCTTATTTTTAAAGCATACGGAACAATACTAGATTTGTATTAAAGTCCGTACAAAAGGTAACGTCTTTAAAACATAGGGTTCCCTTGCTCTTATCTGGTTTTGTAACTTAGATAGTGACATTGCTATAGCCTAGTATAGGCACTTCTGAGCTGCTGGCGGTGATATATTTATATCTTAAAGCTTTCCTAAAATTATAAAAACAAGAGAGGTTATTAAAGATATAGAGAGTGGTTCCTAAGTTAAGAATAGTTAATAGCTTTAGTAGATAGAGTTAACCGGTGTAATATAATTCTAGGAATATCGTATTAGCTTCTCCCTTAATCTTAACTATCTCCCAGCTCTTATCCTATTGTTATTAAGCCTTGTCTTCTTATTCTTTATGTCTAATCTTTGTAACTTAGTTAGTGAGATTCTTATTCTTTTCTACCTTCTTTAGTACCCTTTTAATGCAAGTATCTCCAATTATAACTCCTTTGGGTCTCTTGTCTTTAAATAAATACTAATAGTTTTAAAGGGAATGTCCTTGTTTCTCACACGCTAAGCACATAGGTATTAGCTTCTTGTAGGATGTCTCCTTGTCTACTAGTAACCCGGCTCTCTTTAAGCGTCTAATATATGCTAAGGTTCCTTTCCCTAGACCTTTAATAGTATTAGAGTAATCCATTATAGCTTACTCTACAAAGTCTGTATTAAAGGTACTCCCTCTTATAGTAGCATTGGCTTTCTTTAAGGGTATTCTAAGTCCTTCTTGTAGCTCCTTTACTACTCTGTGGTATTTAGAAGATTTTAACTTCTAAGGGTTATTTAACTTAGTAGTGTACTTTACCAGTAGGTATTGCTAAATGGTTAAATAACTTCTGCTAAATCTTAAAGCTAGATTCTATTAGATATTTAAGGGATCTTATACTTCTCTTCTAGTACTATTATATGTTCCCATTAATCTAACTACTAATTTAATTTTAATAAGTGTTTGAACCCCTTAAGGGCTTCTATATACTGGTGTTATACCTTCTTCCTAATGAATGATAAGGTAGGTTCTGTGTTCACCTTTAGCTAAATCAGCTATTCCTTAACTGTAAGGGAAGGGTTGAGCAATAGCTTCTTCTAAATTAATACTATGGACGTGATCTGGGTGCGTATCTATTATAGATGCTCTTCCTGTTTTAGGAAGTACTTTATGTCTTAGTTATAGTATCGTTTGCTGTTCTTATACGCTCTCTATTAATTTGTTGAGAACTATGTATATAAGGTTACGTTCTCGTTGAAATCTATAACCTTTAGATAAGGTGGTTTTTTAAGTAGACCTTCTTAAGGTGCTTCTGTAGCTGGGTTAATATAGGCCCAAATTTATTAATCTATAAGGGCTTATAGTTGCCAGATCTATTACTCCCAGTCTTCTGGCTTATTAAGGATAATTATAGTAAACGAACTTAATATTGGTAGAGTTATTTTAACTAATAGGCAGATAGGGAATTAAGATAGTATTTTGTTGTTAGAATCGTCCTATTGTTAGGATCGTCCCTATCATTAAAATCGTCCTTTAATAATAAGGTAGAATTTTATAGAAACTTGTAGAATCTTGTGGAATCTTGTGGAATCTTGTCCTATAACGATTAAGGTAGGATTTCTGTCAGAGTCTGCGTCTTAACGATAAGGTGTCAGAGTCTAACGATAAGGTAGAATTTCGTAGAAACTTATGGAATCTCGTGGAATCTCGTGGAATCTCGTGGAATCTTGTGGAATCTCGTCCTGTAACGATTAAGGTAGGGTTTCTATTAGAGTCTGCGTCTTGACGATGAGGTGTCAGAGTCTGACAATAAGGTAGAATTTCGTAGAAACTCGTGGAATCTTGTGGAATCTCGTGGAATCTTGTCCTGTGACAATTGAGGTAGGATTTCTATCAGAGTCTGCGTCTTAACGATAAGGTATCAGAGTCTAACAATAAGGTAGAATTTCTTTAAATGATTAAATAATAGCTGAATAGCTTCTTAAGTCGGCGGACCGGGCTTATAACTGTTAGATAATTCATGTAGAGGGGTTCATTAATAAAATGGGTTGATTAATTGATGATCTTGAGGATCGTCTTAAGTGATGTGTTCTTATCGCGGGGCCCTAGGGCTGCGAGCTACGAAGAGATTTTACAGTGCACGTGACCCGTGCACGTGACCCACGCCTTTTGAGAATACAGATTATCTAACATCTGGTGCTTCTATAATAAATATACTCCTAGTGCAAAGTTTAATATATCTATTTCCACAACCGTCTCTAACTTTAGTTGGTATATCTTAAGAACTGGCTCCTAGGTAAATAACTCTTTAAGTTCTTTAAATAGCTTCTTCTGTTTATTACCCTATACCCACAGTTCTTCTTTCTTTGTAAGCCTTGTAAACGGCTTAATGTTCTTTAACTACTATGCTATAAACCTCCTATAGTAGTTACAAAACCCTAGGAACAATCTTAACTGCGTAACGTTCTCTAGTTCCTATTAGCTTACTATAGCTTCTACCTTCTTTTGGTCCATGCTAATATGTCCTAGTTTAATAATAAATCCTATAAAATCGGTCTTCCTTATAAAAAACTCGTATTTCGTAATTGCTACTAGCATTTGTTCCTCTTATAGTCTCTTTAAGGCCTATTTAACGTATTCTTTGTGTTCTTTTTCACTTATTAAGTAGATGATAATATTGTTAAGACATGCTATAATGAACTCATTGAGGTGCTCTCCTAATACGCTATTAATTCGCTTCTGGAACGTTACTAGTGTGTTTATAAGCCTAAATTGCATAACTAATGGTTTATATAGTCCTTCCTTTAACCTAAAGGCTGCCTTCTATTTGTTGCCTTCCTTAATTCTAATTTAATAGTACGCCCATCTTAAATCTATCTTTGTGAAGATTTATGCATTGCCTATCCTGTCTTAGATTTCGCTAATTAGGGGTAAAGGATACCTATTCTTTTTAGTAATACTGTTTAACTATCTATAGTTAATGCATAGTCTAAGTTTTCTGTTTTTCTTTAGTACGAATAGTACTGGGTACCCTACTAATAACTATAATGGTCTGATATATCCCTTTTGTAAGTTTTCTTAGATAAACTCTTTGAGTGCTCTACCTTCCTCTTTAGTAAGCTTGTAGATTGGAAAGAACTTTAGACTTATTTCCTCTTCTAACTCTATTTCATGGTCCTATGCTGTATACTTTAATAGCTTTTCACTTTCTAGTGACCATAGCTTTTTACTATACTTGTGGTATCTCTTTGGTATACAACTTAAGCTTTACTTAGTCTCTTCATATATCGCTCCAACTTGGTACTATACCAACTTGGTTTGCTGTCGCACTTTGCGTTATTAAGTATCTTTAATATTAACCTGACCTGTAACCCAATTAATCTTTGGATTGTATTTCTGTAACTAAGGCATTTCTAGTACCGCCTCGTCTCTTCTTAACGGTAAGATATTGAAAGATATGTTAACTTGTCTTCCTTTGATGGTTATCTAAATAGGTCCTATTTTGAGATTAATAATACCTCCTTTATAGGCTATCGGATCTCCTAAAATTATTATTAACGGATAAGGGCATTCCTTTTGTCTGTATAGTAATCCTATCCTTTTTACTGTAGCTAGTAATATGTGGCTTCTTATTGCTCTACTGTCTACTAACGCTTTAAACTGCTAATCTTGCCACTTTACTTATAAGTTTAGGTGTCTTCCTTGAATTCCTTTAAGGGTTTAAGGCTTTACTACTAGTTCCCTCTAGTCCTATAGGCCTCTACTTTTCCTAACTATTAGCTGCTAGATCCTGTTTATACTTAGTCTATTACGGCGCTGGTGGAAAACGGTGGATCTTAGCAGACGTGGATTATGGTAGACGCGAGTTATGTAACTTAAGGACCGCATAAAATATCAAGCGGCGCTGCTATTCTTCTCCTTTCTTTCTCTAGCTTTGGATCCTCGTTTATAGACAATCTAATCATACAGGCTTGCATGCGTCCTTCTTGCTATACTTGTGCCTTAATTAACTAAGTCGCTAACATTATCCAAAGCTTATTACCACTCTTTCTTCCTAAAAAGGAACTTAAATATATCTACAAGGACAAAGAATAGGACCCTAAGGACATTACTAGGACTATAAGGACAGAACAGAACCCTAAGAACCAAAGAAACACAAATAGAACGTAAAACCTAAGAATAGGACACGCATAGACCAGAACCCCTAGAAAATAAATAAACAACCAGAAATTACCCAATACCACTACCACTATACTAAGAAACACAGCAGCTGGCAAAGCCGCTGCAGGACCCGTAAATACCTCCAATGGTAAAACAGTCGCCGTCTCAACCCCCTAGGAAGAGCTCGCAGCAGCTAATACCAAAATTGAACAGCTTTAAGAGCTGCTTAAAACTAGAGACATCCCTATATCTAGCAAGGAGTTATCAAACACCTAGAGACTTGCTATAGTCCTTAAGGCCCTAGCCTAACGTATAGTATTAGTATTATTACAGTCCGCAAAGGTTACGGACCCCCTATTGCTTACGGATAGAACTGACCCTATATTTAACAATTGGAAGCTTTAACTGTAAGACAAACTTAAGGTTAATGCGGACTACTTCCCTACTACTTAAGCTAAGATGGCCTACGTCTTCGGCCGCACTGGTGGGGACGCACAGACGCACCTACGTCCACAATACGCCTAGGATTTGGCAGACCCCTTCCTCTCTAGAGAAGAGATAATTAACCACCTGTCTTCCATTTATAAGGACCCCTTTAAGACATAGAACGCCCGCCTTGATTATAAAGCCCTTAATATAAAAACAACGGAGACCTTTTTAGCCTTTTAGACCCATTTTTTACACCTAGCTAGCTAGGCCCGAATCCCCTAGGAAGACCTACTACTAGACCTATTTAACAAGCTTACCTTAGACCTACAGCGAGCTATGCTGCTAGTCTTTACTACTGTATAGACGCTAAAGGAACTAACAGACTAGTACTTGGCTATTAATTAAGGCCTCCGTTAAATTAAGGCACGTGATAAGCGGTATAAAGCTAGGAACCCTCTAAGCTAGACTGTAAGCAATACAAGAACAGCTAATAGTGCCCTAGTACGGGCCGCAACTCCTATGGCACTAACCGTTTAGCCTACCGTTAATCCAGCAGCTAGTTGCGCAGCTAGCCCTACTATGGGCCCGGTATAGACTTGGCCTACATATAGCAACCCCCATAGATAAGCCCTTAGTAATTAAGGAGCTTGCTTTTTATATGGCCAAAAAGACCACTTTATAAAGGACTCCCTAATAGCGGCAAAGACAAATAAGGTCCTGCTAATTTAGGAGAACGGCATAGAGCTAGAAAAAGAGAAACCCTAGAGGAAGACTCCTCTCTAGGGTTAAAAGGGATTAATATATTATATATTAATCTGGGTTGGCTAATTAGTGGAAGAAGCTGTACTATCCCTTATACTTTATTCTGCAATAGATATTAAGTTTTAACCTCTGCTTTAGCTAACTTAGGAGCAAATACCTTTACCTTAATTAACACAAAGTGCGCTGTAAAACTGGCTGATTTTTTAAATGCGCCTTTAGAAGAACTGCCTAAGCCAATTCCTATTTATGGGTATAACGGATAGGTAGGATCACCTATTATAACCATCTTGCGGATCTATCTCTGTGTTAACGGACAAAGGTAGTATAACATCCCCTTCCTTATTACAGACCTTGGAAGCCATAATATGATTTTAAAAAGAAAATGGCTAGCCTATTTAGGCGTATAGCTTAACGTATAGAATAGACGGCTTATTTAGCCCAAAACCATGCCCCTAATACCTTCCTTTATAAAAGAGATTAGTATTACAATGGAGAACCTTATACAGCTATAGATAAACACCGTTTACTAGGCCGATGCTATATATAGGGACCAGGCTTTTAAAAAGGACGTACAGCTTAACCCGCAACGGATCCGTATACTACACCGCCCCCAGACTACCTATAGTATGCCACCCGCACCAAAGATTAAAAAAGTTAGTAAAAAGCTAGTGGAGCTCCCCGCAGGGAACTTAAGCCCTACGCAGCTATAAAGAATAGCAAAGAGCATCAGACGCTATACTGAATGTATAGACTGGAGGTGTCACGGGACACCTCCGTAATACCTTACACACGTCCACCTGTTTCCACTGACGCAGTAAGAAGAGACCGACCGCGAGACGGCAATCTGTTATATTCCGCCAAAATCCACTAAATTCCGCCATATTCCGCCAGAATCCACTGAATTCTGCCATATTCCGCTAAAGCCCACTGAATTCTGTTAAGTTCTGCCAGGACTACTCCTTAAATCCTATTCTGCTCCGTGTACGTGTTAACCAAGCAACTAAACTAATAATATATACCCTTTCTTCCCATTTCCTTACCTTCTCTCCTTACGCAATGTCTTAACTTTATTACACAGTTTATATACGTAGCTTAATAATATCTACTTTGCTATATATTATTGTCGCTTATACTCACTCTGTAACACTATATTATGTTAAACTATATACTCCGTCCTACTCTAACTAATATGCAGAATAACCTAGAAACCCCCTTATCTATAAACGACCTATATACCCTGTTTACTAAACAAATAAGAAGTCTCTAAGAGGCTTTTATAGACGCTCTTACCTAATAAGAAACTTAATATTATAAGACAATCTAATCCCTAAGAAAGGAAGTTAAAGAGATTTATTATAACCTATCGCCTATTATACCGTCGCCCCTACCTGTCCCTACTACTATTAACCTATAAACACTAGATAAGAAGAATGTATCTAAAACTAACTCCTTAACCCTAAATTCGCTAGTTAATACCCCTAAAAAAAAGTTATCTAAAGGTCTCCCTAATCCTCCCGCCTATTCTAGTAAGAGGAGTAAGCTATACTCTTTCCTTAACTAGCTTTAGAATAAGTTAAGCGGCAATATTAACCGCTACCCTACCCCTAATAGTTAGCTTTATTACGCTATAAGCCGCCTAAAAGGAGATGCCGCGGACACTGTATACCTGTTCTAACCAAGTATAGTAGAGGAACTAGTTACTATACTGGAAGCATCTTATAGCGACCCTAACCAAGTTGCTATGTTATAAAGGAAACTAAATAAGATAATATAGGGCTCTAAGAACTTCCCATTATACTTTACTAAATTCCACCACTATGCTAAAGAGACTAAATGGAACGAACCTGCCTTAATCAATTGCTTAGTAGAGTCTCTAAACCCCAAATTAAAAGCACCACTTATGAGGACGAAGTTATAACCAATGTTCTATAGGAACCCCTTCCTACTTGCCACTAAAAGGTACGTCCTAGAGTTAAGTCGCCCTCCGGGACAGCTATATCACAGGATCTCGTTAAATGCATTAGATATTATAAACCCTAACTCTTAGGATTATAGTATAACTGTTAACTGCCGTCTTTAGTAGAAAGGTTAATAGGCCAACGCTTAAGTCCTAATTAGCACAGGAGCTAGCGGCATAGGATTTATTAATAAGATCTTCGCGTAAGACAATAGGTTTACCCTAATACCCCTTAACCGGTATATTAACATATTTGGATTTAATAGCAAACACACTGTCTTAGGCCGTATTACTTATATAGCGGCCCTAAGACTCCAATACCTAAACTACAAAGAATTAATTAAGCTCTTTATTACCACTCTAGGTTACCTAGTAATCCTTAGACAATCCTAGATAAAGCTATATAAGGTAACTATTAACTAGGACAACCTTAAGCTTCTATTTACCGCCTCCCGTTGCAAGTAGAAGTGCCTTATAACTCGCGGCTTAGACCCTAAACCAAAACCCAAAAATTCCACTAAATTCTATAAATATAAGATTTCCACCAACGTCCACCAAGGACCCAGAAATTACACTAAATTATATAAACTGACCCTAACTACTACACCGCCCTAAACCAAGTAGAAGCTTAATATATGAAAGTACTAGAAGAACTGGTATTCTACTATAAAAAAGATGCTTAAAGAGCCCAAACCTAAATCTGACACTAACTCTGTATCTAATACCAAACCTAAAACTAAACAGGAAACTGTATAAGAAACTAAGGATAATCTAAGCCCGCTTAACGCCTTAGATATCTATATAATTGGAGCTACTCTGCTTATACGACTTGCTAGAAAACCAGAACATACAATCTTTGCTGTTACAATAGCTAATATTAAGAAGGCCTTAGCACTAAAAAAGCACACTAACCCTGCCATAAAGGTACCAGTAGAGTACTATAAATACCTAGATGTATTCTTATAAAAGGAAGCTAATAAGCTACTAGAACGCCGCCTATATAATTATAAGATTGTAATTAAAGAAGGAGAACATCCTGGATTTAGACCCCTATATGGGATGTCCTAAAACAAACTTTAGGTATTACGGAAGTACTTAGATAAACATCTAGATAAAGGATTTATTAGAGCAAGCTCTTTACCTATAGCCGCGCTAGTAATCTTTGTTAAGAAACCTAGTAGTGGTCTGCGCTTCTGCATGGACTACCAAGCTCTTAACGCTATCACTATTAAGAACCAATACTTAATCCCGTTAATTTAAGAGACACTAAACTGATTAAGTAAGGCTCGCTTCTACATAAAGCTTAATATTATCCACGCATTTAACCACCTCTGTATTGTGAAAGGAGATAAATAGCTTACTGTATTTTATACTTAATACGGATTATTCAAGTACTTAGTAATGCCATTTGGCCTTATAAACACCCCAAGTTCTTTTTAACACTTTATAAATAACACCCTACACCCATACCTAGACATCTTTTATACTGCTTATATTAATAACATCTTAATATATAGTAATAATCTAGCTAAATACTAAAAACATGTTAAACTGGTCCTATAAGTCTTGTGCGGAGCTAGCCTATAGTTAGATGTAGACAAATGCAAGTTCTATAAAACGGAAGTTCTATACCTTAGACTTATTATTTCTATAGATAGCATATAAATGGACCCTAAGAAAGTTAAAGCAATTATAAACTAGCAAGAACCTAAAAACATTAAGGACGTAAGGGCCTTTATAGGATTCGCCAATTTCTACTAATAGTTTATTAATAACTTCTCCGCCTTAGTTTTACCCCTTATAGCCTTAATATAAAAGAATAAAGCCTTTATCTTTAACAAGGAATGCAAGAAAGCTTTTACTTACCTAAAAGTTATATTTACTACCACACCTGTACTCTAACACTTTAACCTAAACCAAATAAGTGTTATAGAAGCTGACTTATCTGACTACGTTACTAGAGGCATTTTATCTTAATATAATAAGGAAGGAGTATTGTACCCTATAGCATACTTTTTAAAATAACTAAGTCTAGCTAAATGTAATTACAAGATCTATAATAAGGAACTATTAGCTATTATTAGATATTTTAAATAATAGTGACCTAAACTAGAAGGCTCCGTATTCCTAATTAAGGTTCTTAGCAACTATAAGAACCTATAATACTTTATAACCACAAAACAGCTAAGCTACTAATAGGCCCACTAGTTAGAATATCTATCCCATTTCTAATTCTCTATTATATATCACCTAGGCGTTTAAGGCTAGAAGCCTAATGCCCTAACCTAACGTTTACAAGATACACTAGCTTAAGAAGAAGCGCGCTCCTACTATAATTAGACTCTGCTCCACCCCAAACTATTTAAACCCCCTACTAAAGATCTCTTAGTACACGTCCTTAAAATAACTAATTAAACTATTAAACAGATTATAGCTAACAAATACCTAAACAACAAGTTTATCTAAGAGACGCTTAAGCTAATTTAAGACAGCGTCAGACACTTTAAAAGGATTTCTCTAAGTAAATGCAAAGCCTATAGAGGCCGCTTATACTACTAAAACCGTCTAGTTATACCTAACCACAACGAACTTAAGCTTAAGCTCCTTAAATATGCACATGATCTGCCAGTAGCCAGTTACCTAGGCTAAGGAAAAACCCTAGAACTGCTCTAACAAGAGTACTACTAGCTAAACATGCATAATATAATATAAAGATATATTGCTAGCTGCCATACCCACCAACGAGATAAAGCTTTATATAAGACATATAATGGCTTTCTAAAGCCACTACCTATTCCAAACCAAAGATAGAAAAACATCTTAATTAACTTTATTATTAATCTCCCTAAAAGTAAAGGCTATATGAACATTATAGTAGTTATAGACCAACTATCTAAAATAAAACACTTGATCGCCTACCCTAACATATTAGCACCTGCCGTTACCTAACTGTTCCTAGACTACATATAGAAACTCTATAGACTTCCCAAAATAATTATCTCCAATAAAGGCAGACAGTTTGTTTCTGTATTTTAGAAAGAACCAACTACCCAACTCCGCATTAAAGCACTATTATCTATAGCATACTACCCAGAAACGGACGGTTAAATGGAATATGTAAATGCTATTATAGAACAGTATATCCGGATATATACGTTATATTTGCAGGACAACTAGATAGACTGGCTTGCATTTACTAAGTTTACTATAAATAACTCTGTCTTAGAAACCACAAAGGTCTCCCCATTCCTGGCCAACTATAGCTAGCATCCGCAAATAGGTTTTAAACCCTTTAGTAACGTTCCTTGCCTAGCCTATTAAGCCTTACAGGTTGCAGAAGCAAATAAATTTATAAAGAAGATAGAAGAACTATAAGAGTTCCTTATTAACAAAATAATATAGGCCCAATCTGTCTATAAAGCTATAGCAAATAAGAACCAAACCCTAGCACCGGCCTATTAAATTGGTGACTTTATCTAGTTGGATATAAGAAATCTAAACACAAAACGACCTAGTAAGAAATTTAATTGGAAGAACGCCGGCCCTTATAAAGTTGAGAAAGTTATCTCTCCTTATACTTACTAACTGAAGCTCCCTAATATAGTTAAAATCCATCCTATATTCCATACGTTAGTTCTCTACCCTACTACCCCTATATTAGATGCCCTGCCTAGATAGATCTAGGACCCTCCCCTACCAGTCAAGGTGGATAGTGAGGATAAGTACTTTGTTAAAAGAATTAACAACATTAAGTACGATAAACGAAAACGCTAATATATATATCTCACAAAATGGAGAGGTTTTAATAAGCCTATATAGGAACCCGTTAACTCTATAGGACTTATATAAGCCGCAGAAGACTTCTATAAACTCCACCTAGAACTACCACAGCCCCATCTCGCAGAAGCTCGAGTTTAAAGGGGGGGTACTGTTATGGGACACCTCCGTGACACCTTACACACATCCACCTATTTCCACTAACGCAGTAAGAAGAGACTAACCGCGAGATGGCAATCTATTATATTCCGCTAAAACCCACTAAATCCGCTATATTCCGCTAGAATCTACTAAATTCTGCCATATTCCGCCAAAGCCCACTGAATTCTGCCAAGTTCTGCCAGGACCGCTCCTTAAATCCTATTCTGCTCTGTGCACGTGTTGACTAAGCAACCAAACTAATAATATATACCCTTTCTTCCCGTTTCCTTACCTTCTCTCCTTACGCAACGTCTTGACTTCATTATACAGTTTATGTACGTAGCTTAATAATATCTACTTTGCTATATATTATCGTCGCTTATACTCACTCTGTAATAGGAGGGATAATTTACAGAAGATAGAATAAGAGCTAAGAAAGACCACAAACCCTAGACCGTAAAATACGGCCTAATAATAGTCTATAAAGAAACCTACGGACCTCCCACCAGTTAATATCTGCTATATTAGCGCCGTAGGATTCTACTAGAACTTGGTTTAACCTAATACCATTACCTTTACCACCAGCTTATATAAAATTGATTAAATGATTAAGGAAAAGGAAAATGAGCTTAGTAAATAGGAAGGCAAGCTTATAGACAAAGAGCTAGTAGAACAGAAACTACCCTATTAATACTGGAAATTTAAGGACGTGTTCTCCAAGGCAGCGTCTAATATACTCCTGCCTTACCAACCGTATAACTATAAGATTGAGATTAAGCCAGACAAGGAAGATATACTTAGCTATAGCCCCCTTTGTTAGCAGTCTACTGCCGAATTATAGGCTATAAAGTAGTACCTTATTAATAACCTAAATAAAGGCTTTATTAAACCTAGTTAAGCCCCTTTTAACTCGCCTATTCTCTTTACTAAAATGCTAAATAGAGGACTTTGTTTCTGTATTAACTACCATAAACTAAATAATATAACCCACAAGGACCGCTACCTACTGCCCTTACTTAATAAGACTTTAACCCAAATAAGTAGAGCTAAGATCTTTACTAAGCTTAATATCCGTTAGGCCTTTTACTGGATTAGGATGGACCCTAGATTGGAAGATCTTACTATATTTTAGACCCGTTACGGAATATATAAATATAAAGTACTTTCTTTTAGACTAACCAACGGACTAGCTACGTACCAGCGATATATAAATGATATACTCTTTAACTACCTTAACGACTTCTATACGGCCTACCTAGATAATATTATAATCTACTCTAAGAATAAGTTTATATATAAGGAGCATATCTATAAAGTCCTATAACAGCTCCGTAAGGCCGGTCTCTAGGCCAATATTAGGAAATTAAAATTTAGTGTTAAGCGTATAAAGTACCTAGGTTTTATTATTAGTATAGACGGAATTAAGGCCAACCTAGAGAAAATGGCTGTAATTAACTAGTGGACACCCCTACGGACCGTAAAGGGGGTGTAATTATTTTTAGGTTTCTATAACTTCTACTAACGCTTTATTAAGAACTATAGTAGGATCACCTAGCCTCTTAACCACCTTACTAGGAAAGACCAGCCCTTTTACTTTAACGCCATATATATGCAGGCCTTTAATAAGCTTAAAAAACGGCTGGTATTAGCTCCTTTACTTGCCTACTTTAACCTAGAATGGCCCTTGATACTAGAAACGGATGCCTTAAACGGTGTAATAGCTAGTGTTTTTTCCCAGAAGCAACTGGACGGAGAATAGCACCCTATTGTATACTATTTGAAGACTATAATAGATGCCGAGCTAAACTACCACATCCATAATAAAGAAATGCTGGCTATTATCTCTAGCTTTTAGCACTGGTGTGCGCAGCTAGAGGGGACCCCTAAGCCTATTAAGGTAGTTTTAGATTATAAGGCCCTAGAATACTTTATAACAACTAAGGCTTTTACGGCCCAATAGGCACACTAGGCGGATATCCTATCTTAGTTTAACTTCTTAATTATGTATAGACTAGGCGCTACGAACCATGCGGATGCCCTTATAAGGCATAAATAGGACCTAAGTAACCAGACGGCTATAAAAATCTTATTATAGACCTAGATACTACTATAACCAGAGCACATTAACCCCTAGATACAGGCAGAACTAAGTATAGACTCTTTAGGCGCCAAGATGTATCCTATTAACCCCTTAGGATTTAACTTTATTAATAAATTGCTGCAGATAAACCGTATAGCCTCTTCTCTACAGGAGTACCATAAAAAGGTAAAGAACGTTACCAGCCCCTAGTCCCTTAAAAACGGATTACTTAAGTATTAGGAACGGCTAGTAGTAGCAGAGGAATAGAACCTATGGACTTGGCTTATTACTAAAGCACATACCCAGGTCTCTATAGCCTACCCTAGAAAGAATAAGACCTGCAAAATTATTGGTAACTAATATTACTAGCCCGGAATGGTTATAGATATTAACTGCTATATATGGAACTGCAATAACTGCTATAGGTCTATAATTCCGCGAGATAAAACCCTAGGACTATTAAAGCTACTCCCAATACTAGAACGCCCCTAGTAGTATATCTCTATAGACTTTTATAAGCTGCCTACAGACCGTAACGGATATAATATGGTAATGATCCTAGTTAACCGTTTTAGCAAGCGCCTGTTCTTAATCCCCTATTATAAGGATATTAATACTAAGGAGGTAGCCTAACTATACATCTATTATGTCTACTGAATTTACAGACTACTAGATACTATTGTATCCGACTACAGGCCGCAGTTTATTTGGGCTTTTGGAATAAGTTTACTTAGATCCTTAGTATTAAGCTAAAGCTTTCTATAGCATACCACCCCCAGATAGATGGTTAGACAGAGATTATAAATTAATACCTGGACTAGAGACTCTGGCTCTTTATTAACTACTTTTAAGATAACTAGGGCGAACTACTACCCCTAATAGACTATGCCTAGGTAACCCTACCCCATAACTTTATAGGGTTTGTACCTATTTAGCTAGAAATAGGATATTTACCCTATACTAGCTTTAACTGGAATAGACTAGAAGGCCCACAGACCGTATATAAAAAACTATCTTATAAGGAAGCCTAGCAATATGCTAAACGCCTAGAAGAAGCTTAGACAGTAGCCTATAAGAACCTAAAAAAGGCCCAGAAATTAATGGAACAGTAGGCAAATAAGCATAGGCATGAGCCTAACTTTACCATAGATAATAGGGTCTAGGTTATAATAAAGAACTAGAAGATAGAATGGCCTAGCTGCAAGCTAGACTATAAGATAGTAGGACTATATAAGATCCTTAATAAAGAAGGCAACTTGTACAAGGTTAAGCTCCTAGACTTAATTAAGGTTTACCCTATTTTTTCGCCGGATAAGCTATAGAAGGCTGTAAATAACCCACTACCTAGATAAAAGAATGAGCCTCCCCTGCTAATTTAAGTTAATAGTGACGACAAATGGGAAGTTAATAAAATACTAGCCTATAAACTAGTACGAGGAATGCTACAATACCGTGTCTAATAGAAAGGCTACAATTTAGACCTAACCTGGTACCCCGCCTAGAACTTTATAGGCTGCCCCTAGAGGCTTAAAGAATTCTATAACTAATACCCTAACAAACCTAGACCTCTAAAGTACCTTAATGAGTAGATAGAGTGCTAGTATAGCAAAGACAATAGGCTGCCTATTAAGCATAAAGATAAGAATACCCCACGGACATAATATGGATATACAAAGCCTGAGGGCAGGCTTTTTTGGAGGGGGGGGGGGGGGGGGGGGGGTAATTTTACGGCGCGAGTGGAAAACGGGGGATCTTGGCCGACGTGGATTATAGTAGACGCGAGTTATATAACTTAAGGACCGTATAAAATATCAAGCGGCGCTGCTATTCTTCTCCTTCCTTTCTCTAGCTTTGGATCCTCGTTTATAGACAATCCAATCGTACAGGCTTGCATACATCCTTCTTGCTGTGCTCGTGCCTCAATTAACTAAGTCGCTAACATAGTCCAACTTTAGCCAATACTTAGTTTATTTCTTTTCCTTTATATACTATGGATAAGTGTTCTCTAGGCACTCCTACTACTGTCGTCTATCTAAGCATTCTTCTGTAAGGTGTGACGGCTCGAACAAATGCCTCTGAACCGAAGCTTAAACGAATGCTGTATTACGAAGATACTAAGCTAAGGAGCAGAAGAAGGTCGAGGAGAGGACACGTCTATATACAAGAGCCAAGTCTCCAAGCGAGCCCCTGACTAGGCCCCCTATCTAAGTTACATGTGATATTACAGGGGCGGTGCCCCAGCACCGTCACATCACCCCCCCCTTCCAAAAAAGCCTGCCCTCAGGCTTTATCCCCTCGTGGAAAAGAAAGAAGAGAAAAGAAAAAAATCTAGCATCTAGCGCTCGATCGCGATACTAGTTGACATAGGACTTGCAGCGGTCCTGCAGCTCCTACTGCTGCAAGGGGTATATTGCTATACCAGTTGACATAGGGCAGGCAGCCATCCTGCAGCTTCTGCTGCTGCGAGAGGTATATCGCTAGGAGCCCTTTGTTGGCCGTTATTCTTCCTCCAGAACTCCGGTACCTCCTAGCTCTCTATCCCCCCTTTTATTATAGCGCGCCCCGAGCCATAAAAAAAGCCCCCCTACTTCCCCTCTTATAAAAAGGTAGGTGAAAAAGTTTTAATAAGGGTAGGAGGGTTAGGGAGTTGTAGCTCATATACATCAGCACGAGCTCTTGTCCGTTCAGTAGCAATACAGTGCCAGCAGCGGGGTCGTTCAGGTGGCAGTATAATGCCAGCAATAGGGTTGTATTCCGTAGGCAAATCGGCACGGAGTCTTATTAATAGGTTATAGTTCCACAGGCGTATTGGTGCAGAGTTTATCTATTCGGGCAGCAGTACGGTACTAGCGGCGGGGTTATATTTTAAGGAGCAAAGCTCTCCTTGTATACGGTTGTTACTGTAGGTAGAGCAGTAGAAGTCAGTTATAGTGCTACAGGCAGAGCAGCAAGTGTTAGTTGGCTACAGTAACGTAGCGAGGTATCGTGTTTAGCTATAGGTGGAGCAGCAAAGGTTAATCAGCTGCAGGCAGAGCAGCAGAGGTCAGGTAGCAGTACAATGCTAGCGGCAGTAGTCGTACTCTAGGGAGCAAAGCTCTACCTAGTTATGTTCGGGTCGCAGGCTTATCAGCACAACGGGTTATTAAGGTATAGTTCCGCAGGCATATCGGCACAGTGTCTTATTAATAGTGGTTCGCAGGCGTATTAGCGCGGTGACTTATCAGGACTATAGCAGTACGGTGCCAGCAACAGGCCATATTCTAGGGAGCAAAGCTCTACCTTGTATACAGTTATTACTACAAGCAGGGCAGTAGGAGTTAGTTGTAGTACTACAGGTAGAGCAGCGATAGTCAAATCGGGATTAGCTGTAGGCAGAGCAGCAAGGGTCTATTCGTTTAGCTACAGGCGGAGCAGCAGAGGTCTATCATAGTAGCAGTACAGTGCAAGCGTCGGGTGGTAATAGTGGTCAAACATAGAGCTCAGTCTATTAGTTAGTCAATAGATTATAGGCGTATCAGCACAATCATTTTATCGGTTAGACTGTAGGTATAGCAACACAGTTATTATTAGGTTAGCGTAGGGCATGCAGCCGTCCTACTACTACAAGAGGTGTATTACTACCCCCTCCTTTAATATAGCGCGCCCCAAGCCATAAAAAAAAGAAATATAGCTCGCATGCATATCGGCACGAGCTCTTGTCTGTTCGGTAGCAGTACGGTGCTAGCGTCGGGTCGTGATAGCAGGCATATCGGCGCTATCATTCGGTCAGGTTTGCATGCAAATTGCGTTTAGGTTGCATTCGAATCGCATTTAGATCACAGGCATAACAGCACGGTTATTATCCAGTTCGTCCAAATCAATTTTGTTATTAAAGCTTACACAGCTCAGTATTAACCTCGTTATCAAAGTGTACAAATGCCTAAGGTAAGCTTGTATAACTTAGTATCAACCATGGTCGTTCTTTAGTATACGTAGCTTAGTGTCAGTCAAAAAGGATCACTATAGGCGGAAAAGAAGACGATCAAATCAGTAAGAAAGGCAGTCAATCGTTAACAAACTCATACGGTCGTTATTAAAGTTATAGCAGTATGGTGCTAGCGGTAGGTAGTAATAGCAGGTCAAACATAGAGTTCGTCTATCAGTCGGTTGGGTTAGGATTATATATATAACGGCACAATTATTTTATCGGGTTAGTTTCTCAGGGTCTACCATTAATCAGTAGGTAGTTTGAGACGTTGTCAATTAGTTAAAGGTATACTATTAATCATAGCACATTCAACCAGTTATCGTACGAGTATGGTATCAAGAGACGCGCCAATAGGTTAATTCTCGTCAAGGTATTCAACTAGTCAAGGGATATACTATCAACCGCAGTATATTCAATAATTTAACAGGAATCGATTAGGGTATCAGTATATAGTCTGTCAATATTCTTGTGATTCTTGGAATGCACAGGTCATCGTCAAATAGTAGACGTATTTACGTATTGTTAAGATATTCGAGGGTACGCTATAGAGTTAACAGGCGTATTCAAATCTTTACATTCAATTAAGGATATCATTATAAGTAGCAGATATCTAGGATCAATTGAGGACTTATAGGAATGCCGTTAATTTGGCATATTAAATCATTATTAGAGAGGTATCAAAAGAGGTATCAAGAAGGTACATGTTAATATTTCAATTCTTATTAGAGAGTCAAAAGGTATCAAAGAAAGAATACGCTTTGATATTCAAGCATAGTTATACAAGGGTAAGCTGTCATATAGCGTTTAATTTAATAAGATGCTATAAGAGAGCAGATTCGTATATTATCATTCAAAAAGGGCTGCCGTTAAGTTGGCAGGCAGTTTTAAGGGTAGTTAACAAATAGTATCAAGAGCGTACGTATTAAAAGCGTACGTGTTAATATTTCGATTCTTATCAACAACTGGCAAGATATGCTTTCGTAATAGTAGGCTGTCTCATTTATAGAAGGTCGTACAAATAGCTATTAAGAGAAACGCGTCGATAGTTCGTAGGAGGTTATATCAATAAACAGGCTTATCTACAGAGCTATTAGAGAGTGCTATAAATCGGAATAATTCTCCTAATCTGTTCTCCTAATTAAGAGTGCCATAAATTACTCAAATTCTCCCCAGATTCCTAGTACATAGGATTATAATGCTTATAGATATATTCGGCCATAAGATCAAGAGACTATCTAAGTTAACAGTGATATTCAGGTTAATCAGATACGGTAGTTGTTAATAAGAACTCGACAGGTGTCTATAAGGCGTTTATAAACAGGTCAAAGAGTCGTGTCGCAGGTATATCGGCGCGATCGTTCGGTTAATTAGACTATAGGCATATCAGCACAGTCGGTAATCGGGTTTGGGGGTTTAGGGTGGCAGTATAGTGCCAGCGGCAGGTCCTTCCTAATCAATTTTGTCTCTCCTCGTACAGCTCAGTATCAATCAGGGTGGTTATCGCAGCAGTAGTCTAGGGATAATGGAATAGGATTCGTTCCAGAGGACTCGCGGACAACATGCACCTACCACCCAATAGCACGGCTCGGGTCATGTCTTGGCTTGTCTTGGCCAACACTATAGGATCAGTTCCAGGTTCCTCGCAGCCCTAGGCTGAGTCTTAACCAAGGTCGTCTCTGCAGCTCGTACAACTCCGTATCAGTCAAAAGGGTTGGAACGGGGGTGAGATATTATTGCCTTCCCAGGCAGTCGTCCTTATCTATAGGAGACCTTCTAGCTGCTTAAATACCGGCTCCCAGTATCAATGATAGCGACTCGACGCGTCGACGACGCGCAGCTAGGGGTGTTCGACGCGTGTCCTCCTAGAACACACGGAACAGGGGTGGGATATTATCCAGGCCTTCCCAGGCGAGGGAAAGAGGGAGCTCCAAACAAATGAAGTCCCCCCCAGGTGGGTGAGCTTAGTATAATATAACGGCTTAAACAAATGCCTCTGAACCGAAGCTTAAACGAATGCTATATTACAAAGATACTAAGCTAAGGAGCAGAAGAAGGTCGAGGAGAGGACACGTCTATATACAAGAGCCAAGTCTCCAAGTGAGCCCCTGACTAGGCCCCCTGTCTAAGTTACATGTGACATTACAGGGGCGGTGCCCCAGCACCGTCACATAAGGAATCTTCCTGGTTAAAGTGTTAGATCTCCTTACCCTTGTACTTCTACTAGGTGCTATCTATATATATACTTAGCGTTTTTGTACTTCTTTTCTTCTAGTGCCCAATACATCCTTACTAGGTACTTCCGGTTTTTATCCTTTAGTGCTCTATATATGTTATATATATTATCCACACAAGCTATCTACAATAGTGTATAATGCGCTAGGTAACCTAGGTTAACTCTTAGTTTATCTCTAACCTATAGTTTAAACCTCTATCTTGCTAATCTAACTATTGGTCTTTCTTCTATAGGTACTAAGATTTATCGCTTCCTTTTTTAGTCCCTTAATCCTTTTTCTAGATTCCTTAATATTATAATTAATGCTCCTTTAATATAACTTATACGTTTCTCTATAATGGGTTAATCCTAAATAACTTTCTTATCTAACTATATATAAAAGTCTTCCTACTTATTATTGTGTCGCTGTCTATACCACTTTTAGTACAGCTGGTTTAACGTATACGGCTTATCCGTAAGGAAGTATCTTGTTATTACTGCGTTGTAATAGCCTTTTATGTGTCTTTCTTTAAACCTAGTTAGGATTCCTAGATCCTCCTCTTATTCTAGTTTATTTAACCACTTTGCCCTTAGCGTGCCTGTCTTAGGTCTATTAGTAATTCTTTATATAGGTACTCTGTCCCTTATACGGCCTAGTATGCTAGATCTCTGATCTGCCTTTTGCTCTTACCATGCAACAATTCTTGCTCTGAATTTATTTATAGTTTCTTGCTTTCTGCGTCTTGCAGCTAGATCCTTAAAGTCGTCTCGCTTCTTAATCTCGGTATTAACTTTTCGATCTTTAGGCTGAACACTATATTCACCTAGGATTAACGTTCTTACTTGTTCCCTAAACTTGTAGTTTTTAAACTTGCGTCCTATACTTATTCGTTTACCTTTAAACTAAGTCGTTGCTCTTTCCTATTAGTTTTTATCCGTTATAGGTCCTTAGGTATATCTTATCTTGTCTTAAGAGTCTTAAGTATCTTATATCTTATCTTGAGAATCTTAAGCCTGTGGCCTTTTGCCTTTATTAAGTGATAAGCTAGCACTAGCAGTCGTCTACTTGCTTAATTATTTTTAGATATTACTCCTTTTATCTTATAAAGCAATAGATGTTATATCTAATAATGTTATAATACCCGTTACTAAACCGCGTTCTATAGTGGTCTTAGTCTCTGCTTCTGTTGTGTTATTAAGGTTTAGGTGCTTCTAGTTAGTCCCATTTTCTTCCTTATTGCTATTAATTAATAAGTACTCTAACTTTATTGTTATTATTACTAATCTTTATCCGTATATTGCTGTAACATCTTAATCTAGCTTGTAGAGTTGACTTTGTTTTTTATTTAACTCTCTGGTTCCTTTAAGTCCTCTTAACTCTAGCTCTTGTGGCCAATAGCTTGCGCCGTACTTAGCGTCCTTATAAATTTGGTATACGTTATTATAATAAAACGCAAAGCTGTTAATTAAACACTCTTTTGTTCCTTATAATGCACTATTGTCCCTCTATATATATGCGCTGTCTGCTAGTCTGGTTCCCTTTACCGCGTAGTTACTCTAACCACCTCTATAATCTCTGGCGAAATGACCTTGTTTTCCGCAATTTATATAAGCTCCATCTCTAAACTACTAATTCTGCTATGGAGTCCGCCTAAATATCTTCTACTGTTAAGATCTCTGGTTTGGCCTCTGCTTCTTAGTCCTATAATTACTAGATCCTTAACCTTTAGGTTTCTATAGTTTCTTACTCCACCTTCTAGATTCTTTGGTACCGCTTAGGTCCATTAGCTCTAGTCCGCCATTCTATAGTTTTTAACTTTAACTCTATTAATGCGTACCCTACGCCTTATACGACTGTGAAACTCTGTCTTGCCCTTTCTTAGCTTATTCCCTTTAGTAGATCCTGTTATTGATCTTAATTGCTTAATTAATTAGTTCTCTTATTGTTTCCGCGTCTTCTATTAGGATAATTACGTCCTAGACTTTAGCCTTAAGTCCTTATTTATACTATGCCATAAGCGCCTTATCGTTTTACTTAACTTGTGCTAAAAGTGTCTAAAACTGTATTGTATACTCTATTGCTAAAGTTCTTTACGTTAGGTTCTAAAGCTTTCTTTCTACTATAGTTGCCGCCTCTAGATCTCCGAATATTTATATAAGTCTTGTAGAGAATCCTTCCTAGCTTACGAATATGTACTTAACCTCTAGGTTCGTGGTTACTAACCCGTTTTTTTATACTTTAGTAAGGTATGGTTTAAACCACTTTAACGCTCTTTCTAACAGGAACAATCCTGTATAGACCACTTAGTCTATAAATATAGCTAACTTTGCTCCCTCTTATTGTACCTTAAAGCTTATTTGTGTGAGAAATCCCTTAAGTCTAGACTTATCTCCTGTAAACCGTTTAACTAATAATAGCTTAATCTTTAAAGTTCCAATCCTATTTAGTTATTCTTTAAGTATTATATTGTTGTTTGTTAACTAGTTAACTACTTCCTATAATTAACCCATTATAACTACCTGCGAGTCAGTGTCTGCTATACTGGTGTCGTTACCTAACGTAGTTGCTGCCGTAGATGGCGTCGTGACTAATACCTTTGGTAGCATATTATTTAACTTTGTTAATACTATAACTAGGTAGTGAATGTGTAATAGAGCCTTATAGTAGGAACTACGGTGGACTTGTTAATAGGCTAGATGTGTAGGTAAACAAGAAGTCAACAACGTAATAATAACTGGTGGAGTAGTTACCTAATAGATTAACCCCAATTATATTCTAAGATTCACTATAAAGAAAGAACTATCTGGGTAAGAACTATGGTCCTTTAAATACACAACCATACGCCTAAGAAATCCCTTCGCTACGTGAGGTACGTAAGGTACGCAAGGTATATAACAGACTGTTACGGAGTAGGCACGAGCCGGGATACAATGCACTAAACAAGGTAGTAATTGAGAAGGCTACGTACACGTAACTATGCGTGGTTGATACAAAGACATTGGATAAAGAAGAAGAGTCTTCGTATACCAGGTACGGGTATAAATAGGGGCTGTAGAGGAATGTGCGTAGGTGTCTTGGGACAAACATAAGCACGGGTCAAGAACATCAAAGACGCGCAGAGACGTAAGAACGAGTAAGTCCTGTAACAGTACCCCCCCCTTACTTCCAAGCTCCTGCGAGGCGTATCGTATTATATGTATACCAAAAAAAACCCATTACAGGGAAAAAATATTTGTTAGCCCTTCTCCGCCCTTCTACGTCCTGCGCTGCGCAGGCTCCGCCAGTTCGGTCCTTCTATATTTCATTATTAGGCCACTGACTTCTCAGGCCTAAAGCATAGCCCAGCTTCTGTCGCCAGCTACACTCCTATCCTCGCCACTTAGAGACGCTTTGCTAAAGCTTATATAGTCCCTTTTCTTACTTCTAGCAGCTCTATGGTCTTCCCTTATTATCCTACTCCAGGTCCCCCTAAAAAATAGCCCCAATTTTTAGTATAAAACAGGCAATTTTAGTCTAAAATAGGCGTTTTTAGGTGGTATTTATAGCTTATTTAGCAGTATAATACGGTCGGTATAGTGTTCATGGTCATAGTATAGGTTAGTACAGTTCATAATAGGCTCTTGTCAGTGGCAGTATGGTACTAGCGTTAGGTAGCAGTACGGTACTAGCAATAGGTTTAGGTTCCATAGGCAAATCAGCACGGAGCTTATTAGTTTATGTAGCAGTATAATACAAGCAACAGGTTTGTGTATCTAGGGAGCAAAGCTCTACCTAGCTGTGTTTGGGTCGTAGGCTTATTGGCACAACAGGTTATTAGGGTTGTTTTATAGGCGTATTAGCACAAGTCTTATCAGTCCGTAGGCGTATCGGCATAGAAACTTGTTAGATTCATAGGGCAGTAACAGTGCTTTGGTAAAACGGTAGTATAATACTAGTGACCAGCAATATAATGCGAGCGCAGGTTAAACCAGAGGGTAGTAACGTGCCTATTCAAAATTAGTAGCAGTAGGGTGCAAGCCAGGTCGTCTCATAGGCGTAATAGCACGAGGTCTTATCAGCAGGTCCGTATACAAATCAGCGCAGAGTCTTATTATACCAGATCAGAGCCCTAATATCCCAGTCTACCTATAGCCAGCAGCTCTGTTCCTACCCTCGCAAGGCATAGAAGGTATGCTCCGCAACCAGTAGCCCTAGACCCACTAGGTACGTAGAAAAGGGATCTAATGTAGTATTATGGAGTAGGCACGAGCCAGGATACAATGCACTAAACAAGGTAGTGATTGAGAAGGCTACGTACACGTAACTATGCGTAGTTGATACAAAGATATTAGATAAAGAAGAAGAGTCTTCGTGTGCCAGGTACGGGTATAAATAGGGGCTGTAGGGGAACGTGCGTAGGTGTCTTGGGACGAACGTGAGCACGGGTCAAGAACGTCAAAGACGCGCAGAGACGTGAGAACGAGTGAGTCCCGTGACACAGACCTTACATAGCTTACAGAGCTCACATAGCTTACAGAGCTCACAGAGCTTACCACGTGACTCTACTACTACTCCTCGTCATATAGTTCCACCGGCTCCATCCTGGACCGTGCTTGTATCAACCAACTTGCTTCTTCCAACTCCTCTCTAAGTAGTCGTAACATTATACTTAAGCTGTCCGTAACATATATACTACAATGCATTTTTTCTTTCCCTCTATGTTAGGCCCTAGTTGCAATTAAGAGAGATGCGCTACTAAGGCTTTAGGTTTTCTAAAAGCTAGCCTAACTTATCTTTACTAGCTTACTTTTAGTATTTTTTACGGTGGTTACCTATGGGCCTCTTTTAACTTATATACGTACTACTAACGTTTAAGGGGTCCTCTAAGCTATCTAGCTTTTAAGTAGTCTCCCTAGGAGTTTGCTTAAAGCATCGCCCTTTTTAGGTTCTATTTCCTAAACCTAACTCTATAGAGCCTATGCTATAACCGCGCTTTAAGCGTAAGGATTTACCACTGCTAGCTACACGATCTTCCGCAAGCTTTATAGTGTTAAGTAGTTACTCTATATAGCGGATTTTAGCAAAGAGGTCCTCTGTAGTTCTTACCTGTTTAATAAAGTTTTGGCGGAAGAGCTCTACCTATAAGTAGACTAGGAGGTAAAAGAACTAAAAGTCTACCTGTTGCTTAGGGTTGACAAAAGATGTATATAAGAAGCGGTCCTCTAAGCTATATATATGAGCTAAAAAGACGTTAAACCTCTAGTTCTCCTTTATAATGGCCGTATAGTATATAATAGCATTATTAAAGCGACTTACTATAGGGTTTCTAATCTAGTCTTGGACTATAGTCTTAAACTTATTCTATAGTAAGGGACCTTTATCTTTAGTGCCTAGCCAGCAATAAACTAGTTAGGTAATTATCTTCTCTTTTATAAGACCTTTAATAGCCTAGCGTGTGCGTCACTTATAGTTATAGTTAGCGTTATTAACCTTAAATCGGTTCTTAACTGCAGCGATCTAGCGGTTAAAATGCTGTTAAGTAGTACCGCTAATATTAGGTGGTAACTTCTTAGCTAGGGCGTTGAGATTTATTTGGCGTATGCGTTTGCTATATAACTTATACTCTTTACTAGAGAGGCAGCAGGAGGGCTTTATTAAATTAATAATACTCTATAAGTTAGCTATTTTCTTAGCCAGCTTATCTAGCTCCTTTATATTAGTAGTATTTAGAGGGACGCTGGTAATCTTACTAAGCTCCTATTGAGCCTAGGTATATAAGTTAAACTAGTCTTTAGCATTTATAGGTAGCTGATTTTTTTAAGGTTTGGAAGGTGGCTTAGATCCTACTAGTGTATTTCTAGCGGTTTTGTCTATACTAGATCCTAAGGCGTTTAGTAGTTATATTATTAGCGTATTACCGTTAGGTGCAGGCATTAGTTTTCTTTTTAGAGGCATTATAGAAAAATTAAACCGGCTATCCTCTTAAGGGGATTAGTAAGGATGTGGATAGGGAGTCCAATAATAGAACAATAGGGTATATTATATAGACAGACAAATCCTTAAGGGAAAAAGGAGGAGTCTGTGTATAAGGTAGGAAGGGTTTTCCCTAGGCACGTGCAGCGTACGTGCCTTACGGGCGAGTCACCCCTAGGTCGCCCTAGGGTCGCCCATCCCTTACGGCTATATAACTATCTACTTAGGTTTCACCTAATAGTTGGCCTTTGCGGCTAATATCTTATAGTTAGTAGGGATTTCTCTAATAAAGGAGGGTAACTTTAGTCTATTCTCCAGCCAGACAAACTGTCTTTATTAAACATTTAGCCAAATATTAAAGTAGGACATCTATTTTTAGCTAAGGATTATATTATAGAACCCTAGGTCTAGGATACAGAAGGGGATACTAAACTAGTGTTATCTATTAATAGTAATCTATAGCTTTAAGATATAGGTAACCGGCTTACCGGCTTAGCTATTATAGCCTTTTACTTAAATAGGCTTCTCTAGTTAGGTAGCATTTATATTTAAGAACTTAGCAATATTATTTATATAAGTAGTATTTATAAAGGCAAAGCTATTTGCTCTAGTGTTAATAAGGGTAGTTATATTAACTCTATATCTATTTTAAGATACTATATATAGAACTATAAAGTGTTTTCTACCCATTAGCTAACTTAAATTAATCTCTTTAAGATTAATAGGATACCCTAGGGGGGAGTCTTTCCCTAGGGTTTTTTTTCCTAACTTATTAGACATTTCTTCTTTCTTTATCTCCTTAATATTACCTATATCCTTTAGCTCTGGGCAGGATATAGTAAAGTAACTATCCTTTCCGCAATTAAAGCACATAACCATAGCAGGGTTAATTAGGGTATTGCGGCAAGTATTGGCTAAAGGTATAGTACGTAGCAATTTAGATAAGGCTTATAGGTAGGTAGTTATAACCGCTTTTAGTATAAGGGCGGTTATGGTTTATCTTTTAACGCCAGCTCCTATTAGTATAGTAGATAGGTTCTAGTTACTATAGGACTTCTTTAGTTGGTTAGAACAAGTATTAATTTATTTTAGTTTTAAATCTAATAATAAATATTAGGTTGCAAGTCTTTAGTAAATTAGTAGGTTATCTAAGGCTACCACAATCTTCTCTTATAGTTAGACCGTTAGCTTATTTTATAGGTCTAAACAGTAGTTCTTAAGGGGAACTTAGCCTTCGCCTACCAGGTGTAAGAATTAAGTCTAGAACTTAGCAAAGGATTGGTTTAGTTTTATTATTAAGCGGTTATAGTTATAATAGGCATCCCATACTTTATTTGGATTAATATAAATAGCAGCCAAATACTATATTATCTTATTAACAGATATAAACTAAATAGGTAACTTGTCCTTAAACTTAGCCTAAAGGTATTACTAGGCATCCCTAATAGTTTAACTAAAGAGGTAAAGCATTTTAGCTTCTTTAGAGATAAAATAGTTATAATTAACGCAGAGCTTTCCTTATACTTAGATCCTCTAATTCTTAAAGGTAGGGTCTATTCTATTAGATAGCGGTTAAGGGTTAGAGAGCTTAACAGACTTTAATTATTTTGTTATTATGTCCATACTCTCTAGTATATTATATTTAGTTAAGCAAATAGGTTAACTAAGGCTTCGTAAAGGGGAGGCTAGGCTGTTTTATAAAGCAGTAAGGCTTTTTAGGATCTCCTTTAGAGTCTCTTATATACTTTAGGCTTAAAGATAATTGACCTTCTAATTAGCTGTAAGGGCACAAATCTGCTTATATACATTTATAACGTTATTATTGTCTTTAATTTCTAATCCTAACTAGATCTTTTAGATAAGCTCGCTTTAGGTACTATTATGGTAGGGTACGGTGTCTCTCAGATAGGAAAGTCACGGTACTATCTATCTATCAGTCAGTTAGTTAGTCAGTTAGTCTGTCTGTCTCTCTGTCGGTAATAAAGAAAGAAAAGAATGTATTCCGGTAGGTTCGTGATGATCAAGAAGGAGGGAAGCCGAAGGCTCTATAAATACAGGAAAATGCTAAGACAGTAGGCGACGTCCAATCTACACCACTATATACCTCCCCCACTAAGAACGTTGTCCCCTAACGTTCTATACCATAGAAGAATAGCTAAACAAAAGTATAGTAAAAGCAGAATAGAAAAAGGAAAGCACATAATAGAATATAGGAAACCTCTTCTCCTAGTAAGATACCTATCAGACACGCGCTGAATAAATACACCTATTAGCCGTACTAGTTGCCTATGCGCTATACCCACCAGCGTCACTGGTTAAAAGCATAAATACACGCACTAGCCGCCCTAATCGCCTGTGTACTACACCTACTAGCGGTACTAGTCAAAAGCGTAATT
>Ga0307507_10003114_pt1 | contig 33044 bp, 8 predicted proteins | sample 7_EM_MG_FD_207223 | JGI IMG/M metagenome (GOLD analysis project Ga0307507, IMG submission 207223) | Populus trichocarpa ectomycorrhiza microbial communities from riparian zone in the Pacific Northwest, United States - 7_EM | ecosystem: Host-associated > Plants > Roots > Unclassified | place... | reverse complement strand
AATGGAATTGATTATTTCTACCCACTCACACTACTACAATGGGCCGGCGCCTCCCAATTGAGGTTATAAACCAAATAAAACTTCGTCTTAACCTTAATGAGGATGTACCTAAAATAGCAGCAGCCTTGAAGCTCTTAAAGATGACTGTTTACAAGCTTTAATTGAATTGGGACCTCTGGGGTCAGCTATATACTCCACCTAGTGTTAAATTAGGTAGACTAAGCGCTTTACTAGAGTATTAAAAGCTGGTAAGTAGTTTTGGCATAGTGTTGAGGTTTGCTAACGTTTCTACTGCATAGAGACTGCTTAAGTACCTTAGCGATAGGCCTATTGCCTACCTTAACGAGATGCAAGACTTCCTCTTTAATAAATTTGATATCCAAACCTCTATATATACCATTCGCCGTATTCTTAAGGCCGCTTAGTGGTCTAGAAAGATAGTCTTTAAGCGTGCCGCCTAGCAGAGTATACCCCTCCGTACTACCTGGCAGGGTAGGTAGAAACAATGGCTTACTAACCAGCTTGTCTTCCTTAATGAATTGGCTTTAAATAAAAGGACTGGTGATTAAAAACGGGGCTAGTCATTAAGAGGGATAGACTGTAAGGTGTTAATACCATATAAAAGATTTAAACAATAGAGTATACTACTGGCGTTAACGCTTGAGGGCTATATAAGCTATCTTATCTTTTAAGGAGCTTTTACTAGTAAGCTTTTTAAAGATTTTGTGGAGTACTAGGTGCTATTAAATTATACGCCGTACCTAGGGCCGTGTTTGATTATTATATTAGATAATGCATTTATCTATAAATTAGCACGACTTCAAGAGCTCTGTGAGCGGGCGGGTGTTATACTTAAATTCCTACCACTATACTCACTAGATTTTAATCCAATTAAGGCAACGTTTAAGGATTTGAAAACTTGGATAAGGAGGAACTATATGCTGGCATCTAAGTTTGAGAGCTTTAATAGATTTCTAAAGTTTGTAATTAGTTAAGCTTGTGGAGTACACATAGAGGCACATTTTAAGAAGGCTGGCTATATAGTAGATTAAAGCTTTCTATAATATATTCCTCTACTTATAATAGGCTGTCCTCTGGCGTTTAAACTCTGCTACCTTCTCTCTAATCTGCGGCAGCGTACTAACTGGAAACCTATACTCCTTTTAGAGTTCTATTGTTATATCCTTTAGAGATCTTATCCTATCAATATCCTAATTATCCGCTATTAAAGTATGCTTAATTGGCTGTAGGATACTCTTTTGGCGCTTATTAGAGTGGCTTAGCTGAGCCATTAGCTAGTTAAAGAACTGTAAGAGAATTTTACAGTGGTCTGTTTTTAAATGCACTGGGCTTAAATTAGGAGGTGGCTTAATGCTAGAAAGAGGTAGAGGTTAAGGTAGAGGTTGACCTAGCTGCTGCTAATAATCTAGATACTGTATTGCTTGTAACTCTCTAACAGTAATTAGCTGAACTAGGTCCTTAACTTAGTCTGCTAGTGAGTTATCCTTAGCCTCTAGTTTCTTATTCTTTAGGAGCTGCCGCCTTATCTTCTAAGCTGATAGCTGGCAAATAATATTCTGTAATGGCTCCTTAACCGTTAAAACGTCGCTTTGGATCTCTCTACTCCACTATTAAAGAATATGAGCGTTGATGGGATAGTAATGCTTAACACAATTAGCTTCACCTTAACGCCTATTCTGCCAGCAGGTACCTCCTTTGTTTAAGCAGTATGAATTAACGCAAGGCTATTTACTTGCTAGAGCGGGGACCCTATTTCTAGCAGCTTCCTTAGCAGTAATGATATTTGGGAGATTGGCCTCTTAGATCTGGGTGGTAGTTTGTCTACTAGATCTTACTGTTTGACTAGAGAGAGGCGCTGGTAATGGTACTAGTGTTTCTAGAGGCCGTTCCTTAGTTAAGTATAAGGTAAGATCTAAGTATAATAACTTTGTTGGATGCTGCTTATGGAGGTCCCTTAATAGCTTAAGTACTTAATAGAGGTTGGTGCGATCGTTAACCTTATAAAGGAAGTTATTAGCCTTTAATTGCCTCTTGTATGAGGCAGCCGCTTTAAGGCAATTGACGTTAAAGATCTGTGGTAAGCACCTTGTAATTACACTATCGCGCCAGCGCTTAATTAAGCTATAAAGGAGGTTCTTAGTGTTGTACTTTGAAGACATCGCATTAGGTAAGGCCTCCCTTCCAGATACTGCCTTCTAACGACTTATAAAGCTGACAGGAACTGGTGGCAGCAACGTTCAATCCTCCTCCTCCTCCTTCTCCTCCTTCTCCTCGTCCTTCTCCTCCTCCTCGTCCTCCTCCCCCTCGTCCTTGTCCTCGTCCTCCTCGTCCTCCTCGTCATTATTCTCCTCCTTGTCATTATTCTCCTCCTCTATAGTATCCGGCTGTGCTAATAACGGCGGCAACAAGTGTATAAATAATAGTAACGGTGGCTGCAGCGCTAGCGGCGGCGTACGACGCCGTGCTGGGCAACGCTGCGTCTTTTTTAGAGCTCTCTTGGAGGCCCGCGGCGGCGGTGAGGTGTTGGATAATGTACGTTTACGTCTCTGGCGCTTATTGGCACGAGCTAATACGCGTACGGCCGAATCCATAGGTAAACAACAACTACTCTATACAAATTGTCTAATCCGGTTAGACTAGAGCACGATTTTGGGTAGCGACAGCGAGGTTTAAAGGCGTGGGTAGGTAAGAATAATTAATTCCATCGATTTCCATACAAAGTTTGGTGGTGGGTGGTGCGCGGGCTTACTCCGGCCCAAGTCCACGATATTTCGCAAAGGACTGTAAGAAAAGGATTTAGGGATCCTAACTAGGTTCGCAGAATAATATATAAAAGGCTATTATAATATAGTAATAAAGAGATACTTTCTTATAGATAAATTATATACACTTATAGAGCTGTACTATAAGTGGCATAGGCAGCGCAAGAACGATAAATAGGAAGATTTTTACATATAGTTAGATAAAAAAGTTGTTCTAGATTAAGCTATTATAAAGAAGTAAATAAGCTATATAAAAGGGGTATTAGTTATAACCTCTAAGGATTTAGAAAACCAAACTAAAGACTAGAAAGAGATAATATAAGTATTAATACTAGCAAACAAGATAGCAATAGTTAGATTAGTGCGATAGGGATTTAAACTTAAGGAAAAAGATAAACTATAAGTTAACCCAAAGTACCCGGCATATTATATATTGGGATAAGTTGCATATCCCATGCGCGGTCAAGGCGCAATAAAATATGGCCTGTGCGCGAATATCAAAACATGAGTGAATGTCTCCACCATAGAAACTATATAGCTTCCTACCTTAATTATATCGCTACAATGGGTCGCAAACGTACTTTCAGCGATGCGGGTCTTGTGCGACCCCCCGGTCGCGTCGCTACGATAAGGGGGAAGGGTATACGTGAGGCGCCGGCGGGGGGGTATGGGCAAGAGCCTGTTTGGATCTTCTCTAAGCAGCCAAGCTATACGGTTTGCGTCGCTGCGCGTGGAGGCTCTATAATAGAGAAGGAGTCATGCCGGAAGCCTCTTATAGAGCTTTCAGTGAATATAACGCAAAAATTTGGCGATAATAAGTAGTGGGCGAGGCTCGTTAGTTATTGCGCCTATCGTGACCGCGCATGGGATATAGATAATATATACGATATATATAAGACACTAAAGGCGAAAAACTATAAGTACCCTATAAGGATATATTGGTTATTAAATAAAAAGAAGTATAGGAATACTAGGTATATATATACATAGCATTTAATAGCAGTTTAAGAAGTAGGTTAGTTAACGCTTTAATCTAAAAGGTTCCTTATAGAAGAATGCCTAGAAGAACAATAGTAGTAGGAGTGCCTAGAGAATACTTATCTATAGTATATAGAGAAAAAGAAATAAACTAGGTATTAGCTAAGGTTAGACTAAGTATAAAAATCTAGTAGCTAAGAGTTAGGAAAAGGGGAGGCCTATAGGACTAGAGGGAGCTAGTGGTAAAGCCTTAGACCCTTAAAGGAGTTATAAGACGGCACCTAAACTTAAAAGTAAAATAGTAAGATTAAAAGTTTAAAGTATTAGTAGATAGTAGAGCAATAAGAAACTATATATTACCAGTAGCAGTAAAAAGGATAGGATTGCCATATAAATAAAAGGAGCATCTATACCTGTTAATAATAATTTTAGGAGATCTAATAGCCTATAGAGGAGGCATTATTAATCTTAAAACAGGACCTATTTAGTTAACTATTAAAGGGAGACTAGTAGAGATGTCTTTTAATATCTTACCATTAGGGAAAGATAAGGCGATACTAAAAATGCCTTAGTTACAGGAATATAACCTAAAAATTAACTGGGTTATAGGTTAGGTTAATATTAGAGATATTTAACGCCGTAAAGTAAGGTAATAAACTAAGATAGTATAGTACTAAGTCAAAGCGACGTATAAAGAAACTGAGTAAGGCTTAAGTTATGTACTAAAGAAATACTATAAGTATAGCAAGAAATTATAGAGCCTAGAAAGTAAAAAGTTATTAAAATATATAATATGGGATTATAAAATAGAATTAGAACTAGAAATAAGTCTAAGGTTCTTTCTAATCTATAAGCTTACTAAAACAGAGTTAGTGGCACTTAAGGAGTTTATCTAGGAAAACTTATAAAAGGGATATATTAGACCGTTATAGTTATTAGCGGGATATCCAGTATTATTTATACTAAAGAAAAATGGAAAACTTAGGATATGCATTAACTATAGATAGTTAAATAGTATTACTAGAAAGGATAGATACCCTTTACCCTTAATTAGCAAAATCTAAAATAGGATTAGTAATGCGTAAATCTTTATAAAGATAGATCTAAGATGGGCGTACTATTAGATTAGAATTAAGGAAGGAGATAAATAAAAGGCAGCCTTTAGGTTAAAGAAAGGACTATATAAGCCATTAGTTATTATTAGTTACACAGGGTAACTTACTAGTACTACTCGAGTAGATACAGTGACATTGGTTAAAAGCTTATTAATTATATCTAGAATAAGGAAGGGCGAGGGGCTTAAGGCTCCTTGCCACGCTAGTGCCGCGGCAATACGTAATAACCACTTATCTCATTCCCAACACTGGCAACTCTTCTTTTATAGTTGCTATCTGCATATAAATATCACTTGACTAGCATAATAAATATTAATCTTCCTTACTTACTATTGCCATTATAATATAAGTCTATAGCGGCTTATATAAATACCTCTAAACCAAATCTTGTGAGTGTAATAGGACTAGCCCAATTACAGTAAGAATGTCTTAGTAAAACACTTAACAGATAAACTCTGCCAAGTTCTATTAACTTAATCAAATTCTGCCAAATTCTGCCAAAACGGATATTTTAGTAAAACCGATATTTAACCGAATTCTGCTGAATTCTGCTAGCTTAATCAACTTCTGCCAAGTCCTGCTAGATTCTACCAAAGTCTATTAAAGACTACGTGCGTGCCCCAGCGCCGTTATAAAGTCTTACTTCTACTCCCTTTTAACCTAACCTTTAACTCGTATATATAGAGTGTTTATATTAATAAATATTTCTAGAGCCTTGTTTGGGTTTGCCTTTATTATTATATCTACTAGGTTATCTTAGCCATTAATCTATCAAATCTTAAATAGTTTTTACTGTTCGTAGGATTGCCGAAGTGCTATAATATTAATTATAAGGCGCTTCTCCTTTATGGTACTAAGCTTAACTAAATACTTATAGAGGGAATATGAGTTGGTACATATGATTATAGGGATAATAGGAACTATGAGTTAATTTATAATTATTTTTAGGGTAGTTCCAATTGCAATTGCTATATTAACTCTACCAACTATTCCATATATCTCTAACGCTAGAATGCTTTAAGTAACGCGTTTACTCTTAGTTAAGCTCTAATAGATAAGATTACTGTAGATTATAAAGTTATTCTCTCTAGTAGACTTATTCGTAATAATAATCTTATATCCCAGCTGGAAGCTAAAATCTTTATTATTTATAAACGATCCATTAATAAATATAAAGAGCTTAGTAGTAGGAAGATTAATAGGCATATAGAGTAGTCCCCAATTAAGATGGTTCATTTACTAAAAAAGACGCTTATTTAGGGCAAGAACGTTATCCTTAGTTAGTTCCTAGTATTAAGCAGCAACAGAGAGATTAAAGAAAGCCTTAGGTTGACAGATAGAAGTAATATAAGCTCTATAAGCGCGTTGCTCCATATATCCTTACTTTAGAGAATTAACGTTAATAATGTTAATCTTCTTACCTTAGCCCTTTTGGCGTAAAGTAATGGAATCCTTATTTAGGGAGAGGATGCATCTATTAAAGAGCATTAGTATTGTTAAATTAAGCTTTTCCTTTAGCTTTGCCGTAAGATTTGCCTTTATTAGCTCATCTTCTTTAAGAGCTAAGAATTAGTTGTCTCCTAAGATAATTATGTTATTAGTTTACATACTAATAATTCTAAATAGGGTTCCTATAGTTGTAATAAGGAAGTAGAGGTTAAATGTAAAAGTAATTATTAGAAGCTTCTCTTTATGGTGCTTACTATAGGTAGCCCACTAATAAGTTTCTACCTCTGCAATTCTATATAATGGCTTAAGCACAACCATAATTATATCTTTGGGATATTAGTGGTAAATTTGCTCTAGAAGATATACTAATATTAAGCGCTAAAGGTGCGTCTCTAATTGGGTATAGGCCTAAGTAATATTTTATAAATAAACCGCTATTCTATTCTTTATTAAAAAGGGAGCTAGTGTAATAATAACTCACTAACTAGCTTATTAAATTATAGGAGATTGCATAAGAATTACCTCCTTACTATTATTGTTATAACCTTAGATAATAAGCCTTAATTTCTTAAATGGGGTATTAGTAGCTTTACCCTTAATCTTATTAACTATTCTTAACTTAAAGATACAAACTCCATTAAACTTAGTAGGGTTATACTTCTTAAATTTAAAGACTCCTCTTGCTATAAGACCGTTAATCTTCTGCTTGTTAAATGCTTAAAAAGGAGCTTTTAAAGTTGTAATATAACCTTCCTTTTAAAGCTGTTTTATAAGCTTAAAGTCTGCCTTCTCTTTAGCTGTTATAAAGGTTATTAACAGCTTAACTCTACTCTTAATGGCGGCAATAAATTATTCTTTAAAATTAATAAGATGTTGGCGATTTTATAATCCCTTTGGGTGACCTCTATCGCGTTATAGTTGCGGTATATTTACTATAATTATATTAGAATCGTAGTCGCCTTTTAGGGTATATTAATTATAGTTCTCCTCTAGGGCATCTTCTAGGGCATTATATAAAGGCTTAGAACTGTTATCTTTGTAATAGGGCTTAACAACAGTTAAATGGAATTAAGTGGGTCCGTAAGGTATCTGGATAGTATAGGTTTAACTATTAATTATAATAAGTTTATATGGGCCTAACCATTCTCCCTTTTTACGCTATACATATACCTTAGATTAGAGTGGCAGATTAAGCGTAGTTAAGGTATTTGGGCCATTTCTTATTCCTAGTACGTTGTTGACCTAGCACATAGCATAGAGATATCGCACTTCCTTTATTGCTTTACAAATAGCCTCAGCTTATTACATAATGGAGGGAAATAGTAGAGAATTATTAGTTATTTAAGGGTAGGTGCTAAAGACTAGCAATATAGGTATAAGCCTATCTAGGCTAGCAGAATTATTAATAGCCATAATAGCCATCTACAAGATAAGCTCTTTACTAGCACCCTCTAGTTCTAAAGAAATAATCTTATATATACAGCGTAATAGTATATAATATCGCTCTACTTTTCTAATACTATTATATGCCTTAATAGGGACTTCCTTAACCTTAATTGCTATTACCTTTACCTATTATTAAAACTCCATAGATAAGAAGTTCTTTCCTATATTATAAGTAATTTAATTAGGGGGTCCTAGGTAGATATTAATCCAGTATAATTAAAGGGTATCCTATGCATTTCTAGCTAATATATCCTTTAAGAAACATACGGCTTAGAAGGAGGTTAAGAAGTTAACAACTTAGAGTACTGGCTTGCCACTAAGGTATATAACGTTAATAATAATATAGAAGTTAAAGTCGTAGTTATCTTTAAGGGTAAACTTAAATCGGCTAGGGGACTTCTGGTTTATTTGGCAGTAATAGCAGTACTTTATAAGATGCTTAATCGCCTTAACCTTAACTTCGTAACCTGCTTACTAAAGAACCCTAAGTAATTAATAAACGGATAGGTGGCTAAAACAACGGTGTAGTTAACGTAGTTCTAACTTGGTTAAGTGGCTTTAAGCAACGCTCTTTTCCAGTTAATAAAGGAGCAACCAGGGGTAACCCCACTTGCGTATAACGGGCACCTAATTATCTCCCTAAATAAGCACGTTCTCAAGGTTATTAAGCTTAATGCCTAATTTATCTATATCCTTAATATAGAACAGAAATGGGGTATTTGCGGGAATAATATAGAAAGTAATACATCTTAAAGGGGTTTGGACCCTAATTATACCAAGAGAGATTATAGTACCCTTGCTAAAACAAATCGTGTGTTAGCCTGCCGTTAATTAGTTAATCTAAACAAAGCTATTAAGCTACTAAAGAGCTTAAACCTAAGGTTCTCCTACTATAGATACTCCTGTGGCTCTAGTATCTAGTATAATACCATAGAAGATGTTTGCCAAGTATCTATTGTTAAAGGAGAACGCGGAACTCTCCTTTGGCTTATTAAAGATATCTAACTTTATAATGGAATAGAGCGTAGATTGGTTATTAAGAGTAGCAATAGTTTATGTGCTATTTACCTTACTAAACTTAGTAAAGTATTGGTTGGAGGAGTAGTCCTTAATTTCTATATCTATAAGAAGCTGTTCGGCCTTATTAACCCTATCTTTAAGATCTTCTATACCTTTATATTAAACTAGGAAGCTTTAAAAGTAGGCTATAGTAACCTTATAGTTTCTGACGTTTTTTGCACTCTGGCGAAACTTATTATATACCTTTTTTCGCCTATTAAGAGGGTGCCTAGTTAACTAGCAATTTAGCTTCTTATAAACATAGCACTTCTTCTAGTAATTACTTTAAGATAAACCTCCATAAGGACCTCCACAATTGCTTTATAGTCAACACTAATTATACCTTCTGCTATATCCCCTACTACGGCCATTATATATTTAATCAGTCCAGTTATAATCGTGTTGGTTAGGTTTAATTAAAGTAGGTTAGAGTTGGGTGTTAAATTGCTGTACTTCTTAAGAATATAGAGCGGTACCAATAGACGATCTTAATTAAGCATATATTCCTTTATAAGTACTCACAGGATTAAAGAGAGCAATATTGCATTCTTTAATACCTTAGCATACGCTAATAACTTAATCGCGTAGGCTGAAATCTTTTTAATATAATTCGGATAAACCACGTTAAATTGTCTAAAGTTAATTAAAGAGCTTCTAAAGATAATTAAGCTGAGAGACACCTGGGTTTGTAGTAATAATTCTTAAAAAGGTAGTCTCTCTCCACTCTAACATATACTACTGTTTATTCCCTTCCGTTTTAAAGTGGCATCTTATCTTACATATTATTTGGTTAAAATTATATCCTTTTCCTACTAAACGATTATAATAGAAGGTACTAGCGTGGCCCTTAAGCATAACGGAATAGGCGTTATAATATTAGTTAAGTTCTAGTCTAACCTTCTAGCAGCAGTTATAAAAGATACGCAGCTTTGAATTAAGGATATTATACAGTTCCCTGCTAAACTTCTTCTCCTAGTCTAAATAGAGCTTTATAAGTTCTATAAGCAACTTTAAAATGCCTCTAAGTGGCGCTGGACCATATTAAGATTACATTAGAGATTAAGGAGGTAGGGATTGCATTATAGGCTATAGTGGGAATATAGATCTTGGTGGAATAGGGTATGGTACCTAATTTTGCTATAGCAGAGTTTAAAGGTTGTTAGACTGCAAAGCAAGAGGATCTTGCGCTGGCTTAGGTTAAAGGGTAGTAGTTAAAGTTATAGGTTAAATTGGTAGATACTAGAGAACTAAAGACAGAGGTAGAGGTAATAGGTATAGAATGTTAGAACTTATGTCTAGAGTAATGGAATTGGAATACGTCTCTGGTGGTGTATTACTTAGATTCTATTATAAGTTAAGCTTCTTTATAATGCGTAGTTAATGCTTAATCTCTTATGGAGTCCATTTGTGCTCTTCTTTTGCGTTAATAATATACTCCTAAATATTATCTCTAATAGCCCCCTATCTATAGGGACAAATACTCTATACTCCCAAAGGAAGTTATGGAAGTCCTATACGATATCCTTATTTATAGGAACCTATATTTCCTTTATCCATTTAATAAAGTCCTCCTTTATACAATACTATAGCATAGTATCGTTATATTCGCTGTCTTTATAGTGTGCCATACGGTGTAATAGGAATCCGTTTAGGTCCTATTACTTGGCGTTTATAAAGTCAATTATGGCTCTGTCCTACGTGTTTGGGTTAATATTATTCTTGTACTTTCTTGGATAGGTCAATGCTATAATAGTTGTTGATTCTATAGAAGTAGAATTAATGGGGTGTTATACGTCAAAGGCAGGTAGAATTTTGGTTTTATAGAATCTTGTAGGTTTGCTATCAAAAGGTAGGCAATTCAAGATGTAGTTAACGCGTTTTGGACGTTAACTTAGGACCTTAGGTTTAGTAACACTTCTAACCTAAAGTACTCGACCAAATCTTCGTAAACGTGGTTGTTCTGCATAATAGACGTAACTTGGTATCTCCCAGTACTCAGTAACACTTTTATTACTGGTTTTCCGCAAGTCTAAGGTAGCACAGTATCGCCGGGATCCATTCCATATAAGCGCATATAGCACCCCTATATAAGACTGTCTCTTCTATTAAAAACCTAGCTGTTCTGTAGTTAACTATATATTCAACCACTAATCAGTGTTGGTTACACAGGGTAACTCACTAGTACTACTTAAGTAGATACAGTGACGTTGGTTAAAAGCTTGTTAATTATGTCTAGAATAAGGAAGGGTAAGGGGCTTAAGGCTCCTTGCCACGCTAGTGCCGCGGCAATACGTGACGACCACTTGTCTCATTCCCAACAGTTATATAGTTTAGACTTATAAATACACTAGTAATATTTTAGAAAAGAATTAATAGTATATTAGGAGAATACCTAGATAAGTTTATTATGGTATATCTTAATATAATTATTTACTTAATAAGGAAGAACATAGAGAACACGTTAAATGGGTCTTAAAAAGACTATAAGAAGAACAGATGCTAGTAGCAATTAAGAAATGCGAGTTCTTTATAAGGAAAACCAATTTTGTTAAATTTATTATTAAATTAAAAAGAATTAGTATGGACCGAAAAAAGGTAGAGGCTATAGTTAGTTAGCAAGAACTAAAGAATGTTATATAGTTAAGATTGTTCCTAGGGTTTTATAACTACTATAAAAGGTTTATAACACAATAGTTAAAAAACGTTAAACCGTTTACTAGACTTATAAAGAAGGAGGAACTATAGATATAGGGCAATAAACAAAGAAGGTTATTTAAGGAACTTAAGAAGTTATTCACCTAAGATCCAATCCTTAAAATCTATTAACTAGTATTAGATACGGTTATAGAAACAAACGTATTAGACTTTATAATAGGAGCATACTTACTATAGAAGCACTAGGATATATAGCATCCAGTAGCGTATTACAGTTAGAAGATAACACCACTAGAACTAAACTATAATATCTACAATAAGGAGTTGTTAGGTATAGTTACAGCGCTTAAAAAATAGAGAGCATTCTTACAAGACATAGAGAAACCGTTTATAGTTAAGATAGACTATAAGAACCTAATAGGGTTCCTAATAACAAAGGAACTAAACTAATAACAGGTTAGATAAGTAGAGATACTTATAAAATATTACTTTAAAATCCAGTATACTAAGGGCACTAAGAATGTAAGAGCAGACGCACTTAGTAGAAAGGCGGAGTTGTAGAACAATAAAAAGCTATTAGGAGCTATGTTAAAAAAGGACAAGGATAGACTAATTAGATATAACTATCTTAAGCTCACAGCAACTAAAGAAGTTAGTTAGACCTATAAGGCACCTAGGAGTATATAGTTACAAAGGATCTAAAAAGCATAGGCTAAAGACCCTAACTTAGAACAGTACAAGCAAAGAGAGGCTATGTACATTCTAAAAAGAATTGCGGAAGAGTTTGTTAAGGACTTCTATAAAGGAATAATATAAAGACACAACGGGGCTATAGGCTTAGTATTAAGACTTTAAAAAGAATATATTATTTAAGGAATCTAGGGACTAGTAAGATAAGTTATAAGAGAATATTTAAATTACTAAAGGAATAAACTAACGAGGTATAAGCTGTATAGAGGCCTATAACCTATTAAGATACTAGAAAGACCGTGGGAGGTTATATTATAGAACTTTATTATAAAGTTACTAAAGTTAAAAGATCCTATTACTAAATAGGAGCATAATATAATCCTAATAATAGTAAACAAGTTAACTAAGTAAGGCTATTTTATAGCATACACAGAAGAAATCTTAGTAGAGGATATAGCTAGAATCTATATTAAAGAAGTGTTTATAAGATATAGAGCACTAATAAAGATTATATTAGACAGAGATCTAAGATTTATAATAATATTTTAGAATGTTTTTTTTTAGCAAAATAAGGGGTTTAAGTAGCGATATTAGCTGCATATTACCTACAGATAGATAGTTAGACAAAGAGACTATACTAGACACTAAAACAGTATCCAAGGCACTACATTAACTATACGTAGAATAATTGGGTATCGTTATTACTAGTTATATAGTTTATATATAATGCAACACTATAGGAAGGAATAGGTATATTACCCTTTAAGGCGAATTACGGGTATAAGCCAAAAACATTATTATTGCTACGTTAAGTAAAGAAAATAAGTAGTACAGCTAAGAAAGAATAAAGAACTTAATAAGTCTTCATAAGAACCTTATAGAAACAGCTAAACTAGTATAAGAAAGAATAAAAAGGTACTACAATACTAAAAGATCTAAGGGACCAGATCTTAAGGAGGGAGATAAAGTGTAGCTACTATACAAAAATTTTAAAAGTTAATAACTAAGTAAGAAGTTAGACTATATTAGATTAGGACTATTTAAAATCGCAGTAAAGATCTTAGAAGTTATATACAGACTTAACTTATTAGAGAAAATAAAAATCTATCCTATACAGCATATTGTAATACTAAAGCCAGTATACGGGAATATTAAGCTACTAGTCTATAAGGCAGATATATATAGAGGATAAGAAGAAAACAAATAAGAGGTTTTAAAAGTCATTAGTTATAAGGACATTAATAATAAAATATAGTATAAAGTAAAATGGATAGGCTATGGTAAGACTACCTAGTAACTACTATAGAACTTAAAGAACGCTATAAGAAAGGTACAGAAGTATTAGAAGAAATTAGGTTAGGCAGTATTAATAATAAAAAATCACTAAAAAATAAGTTACCTAAGGGGGACTCAAGAGGAACACCTACTAAGGTATTTAGAGTTGTTTTCCCCGCAGTTAGAAGGGAATCTGTTCTTTTATTGACCGAGTTTACGAAGTCTATACTTACGGATCCCAGATTTTAAACTTTGCCAAGCTGGCTTCTAATTGGTTTAAAAAAAACTTGCGCGCTGTAAGTTGTGGCAGAATTCACGTAACGAACTTTAAAATATTAGAATATTAAAATATCTTTTTATTGATATCTTTGTTGACTTCTCCATTAATACCACTATATATACCATAAACATAGCAAACTCTGCTGTAATTAAGTATAGCAAGTGCCATATCTATAAGCCCCGCTTTAACTTTGTTAAAGACGGCCCTTTAAAAAAGCTTTTAAAGCTATGCTAGTTATATTGGTTAAAGGTATATTTTCCTCTATGTTACTTTTACTTCTACTTACTTCTCTAGGCCTTTAAATATAATTTAAATAAGTAGAAAGCTTTTGCGGAGCCAGGGTCTATACTAAAACTTATCCTGCAAAGCGCCAGCTAAATACTCCACCTAAAAATAATACTAAGAACGCCTTTTTACCTCGCGGCCAGAATAGTTAAGATACCCCTAAAATTGCTCGGTAATAGAGGGCAATTATAGTAATATAACGGGAGCACTGCTTTTTAAATTGGTAGGGTAAAGCTTACTTATAGACTTCTCTACTATATACACTAGATAATGTAATAGTGCAAGTGTAAGAGAATTGAATAAGCAACTTGATTCTAAATCTATGGAAATTAGGCAGAATATATATATAAAAGGTATAGACAATAAGGGGTAATTGATTAAGTTATTGACCGAGTTAGTGACCAAGTCGGTGAGCGAGTTAATATGCAGGCGAGTTAGATTAGTGTTCTGGCGGTATATAGGTAGTCGGTTATACATCCCCCTAGATTTAATGGTGTAGTTAAAGCTATAGAAAATAAATAAAGGTAGAAGCTATACCAAAATAGGAAATTTAGATATAATTTAGGGGTAGTAAATGGATAAGGTGATATTTAAGAGTCTTTATTAGATAAAATTTGATGTTAAATATCCACCAAATTTAATTTCTTTATCTATGCCTCGTGCCTTTAACGGGGTAGGATTTTAGTAAGGCCGTTGGCAGGCATCTTGTCTATAGGGACCTATCGTACGTTAATCTTCTTGTCTTGGACCTCCTGTCTAAGCCAGTGCTAATAGACGTCAATGTGTTGAAGCTTGGTATCAAGTTTAGATGTATCCTGTCTTAGTAGGCGGATAGTCTGCATATTGTCGCATAGTAGGGTAAATTCGCGTTCTAAATTAAAGCCAATTGCCTTAAAGAAACGCTGCCATCAGATAATCTCAACAGCAGCCATAGACAGGGAGAGAAGCTCCGCTTCAGTAGTTAAGCAAGTCACTAATCGCTGTAGGGTTGCCTTCTAGTCAATTAGTTCTTTAAATAGTATAAATAGGTATTCTTAAGAGCTCCGTCTAGTCTTTTTATAGTCTATAAATGCTGCGTTAAATACTCTGTAAAAGGTAACATATTCTCTTTTAAGGTTTCTAAAGTAGATATATGCTCTAAATACCTTGCTAGAGTATTTAATAGCTGTAGATTTTATTCTAAGGTAATAGGCAATAGCGTAATTTAATATATTAAGGTGTTTCTAATTTGGATTAATAAGGAACTTGGCTAGCTTAAAATATGTCTTTGTAATATTAGGCCTTTTAAATACGGCAAGGTGCGTAAGGGAACTGACTTATTGCTAATAGGCTAGTGTTCTTTAAGGGTTCTTTTGTTAGTTAGACGGAATTAGTTTATTAGGTAGTAGTGTTTTAGGAAACCTTTCTGGTTAGATATTAAATTAACTGGCTATTTTTTGAATATAGGAGTCTTGGCAGAGCTAGAGCTTTCTACTTATATAATCTTGTTTGATTTAAATTCCTAGGAACTATTATAGGTCTCCTAGTGCATGGATCTTGTATTAATATAGAAGTTTAGCTTTAAATTCTTTAAGTCTTTAAAAGTCCTTTTTGGCAAATAGAACGGCGATATTGTCTATGTAAAAGAAGATAATAAGTTATCTATTAGTGTAAAGGTAGTTCGTACCTGGGATAGGCTTTAATTTAAATTTGGCCAGTATATTTATAAGCTCTTTATACTAAAGTAGTGGTGAGACCTTTAATCCGTATAGCGCTATAAGTAGCTTTAGGATATATTCATTTTAATTAAATCCTTCTAGGCAGTAGTAGTAGACTAGCTTAATTAGTTTAGTATTTATAAATACGTTTACAGCGTTATACTATTAAATCTCCAAATTAAATGCGGCTGCTATAGCTATGAGGGCACGGAATATTTAAGCAGCTAGGGTTACTGTATAGGTCTCTTCTTTGGTAATTTGTAGGTCTCCGCAGACGTATAGTTTAGCTTTTAGCTTTTAAGGTAGCCGTTGCTGTTAAACTTATATTTAAAGACCTATTTTAGCGGAAGGATCTAGTTATTAGTTGCTTCTTCCTTTTATACAATCTTAAATGTCCTTCGGCGTTTTAGGTTGTTATATTCTTTTTCTATAGCCTTTTAAAAGCTGGTAGTTAATGGGTGCTTTCTTAGCTCTTTTTAATTCTTTAGTTTAGGTAGAAGATTGTGTTGATATAGGGATGAGGATCTAGTTTAGTTAATGTCCTTTACTAGTCCTATAGCAAAGCCAGTATAGTAACCAAATAGGGTAGATAAATTGGCTAGTGCTGTTGTATATGCTTGACGTTAAATTTGTTTAGAACCTTCTAGTAGGATAAGATTGGTAGAAGGATTAGCTGAGACCTTATTAGCTTATAGAGCTGTATTTAATGGTTTTAATAAACCGCTAGACTGGGTATAACCTATTTTAATTATATCCAAGATATCGTTTTAAAGTCTTCCTAATATAGTGTTTGTTTCTAATAGATTTAGAGATACCATTCTATTAGGGGTTGGTAGCTGTTTAATATTCTTTATAGGAGGCTCTACTAAGTTGCTTAATATAGTTATTTGATCTGTATTTGAGGTAGGTCTATATAGGATAGATTCGTCCTTAGATTCGTCCTTATGGAGAGGTTTTGGTAGACTAATCGCCTAGATGGTGTCTTCTAATACTTCCCTAAGTAGGTAATTAATGTTTTAACCCTTAGGGTTATAGAATAAGGTCTTGTTAAATGTGACGTCTCTAGTTTAAATAACTTTGTAAAGGCTTAGAATCTAGATTTAATAGATATTTATTAAATCGTAGCTGACTAGGTGTCCAATTAATGCATAAGGAGCTAGCTTGTCTCCCTTTCTAACTTATTTATTTAGCGTATAGGTCTTATAACTGTATTTATATATATAGGTAAGTAATAGCAGCTTGCTGTAAGCGACCTTATATAGAGTTTTCTACCCTAGCTACTTATTTAGTATTTAATTAAGTATATAACTAGCAGTAAGGAAAGCCTTTAGTTCTAGAAATGGGGGTAAGGATGCTTCCAGCTATATAGATCTTAATTATTCTATAAGGGTTCATCTAGATTATTTTGCTCTACTATTTTATTCTTTAGTATATAGTACTTAGCATTTAAAGGTAATGCCTTTATCTATATACTACGTCTCTAGGGAGTCTTCCATTTGTCTAAATGCTTATTTATTATTACTCTAGAAGAAGGTAACGTCTTAATGGAATTGTATTTTAATTAAACAGTAAGTCTTATAAATGGTAGGTAGGATAGTAGCTTTGTCTCTATTCTTGGTGGTATATATAAAGTTAAATTTAGAATATGTGCAATAGAAATGTATAATATATTTATTACTATTATATCCAGGTACTTTAAGGTAGATAATATTAAATGCTAGCCGTTTAAATGGTCGAGTGGCTGGAAATTTATATTCTCGTCTTTAGGAGATCTGCTGTGTGTGCTTTGCTAATAAGTAAACTTTATATTTAATTTTAAGCGGTGCTCGTTTATTAGTTTTAAATTCGGTTAGCTCTACGCCAATAACGTACTTAGGAAGCTGCGCAATAGCATTAGGTCCTATATAGCCGAGAATTTTATACTATCTTGTAGCTATAGCTCTAATTAGTTTATGGGCTATATAGCTAGGCTAGTATCTCTTAGAGGTTAAGAATGTTAATTAAGTTAAATCTAGGGTATTTATAGGCTCTCTGTATATTAGTGCCTAGTGGCCCCCTAGTTATTTCGCATAGCAAACTATTTCGCCAGTTACTAGACGGTATAGTATATTTTATCCTAAGTTAAAATGGATGTCGTTATTAGTAGCTCTTAAGAGTACTATAATATTTATAAATATAGTGGATACTAGTGCTATATGGGATAGCTTCATTTTTGACTTCCTAGTAAGTGTATTAACAATAATGGTTACTGTTCCATAAGCTTAAATTTTCTTAAAATTCCCGCTAGTAATTAGGTAGTTGTCTTCTGCTGCTAGGTAGGAGAAGGTAAAGTGTTCTTTGTTATTATAGACGTGGGTATCTGCGCTAGGGTTAAGTATCTAGGTGTTTTAGAGTTTGAAAGGAACTTAACTAGTACTAAATATAGCAGCATAGCTAGTCGGTTTGGTAGAAGGTAGGGTTTTAGAATTAAAATTAATTATAGATTCTGTACTCTAATTGTTCTCCTTTACTTCTTGTTCTCTTTTTTAAATTTGGTTAACAATGCGTTTAATCCAAGGTGTAGATAAGATAGCTTTATCTACTTTCTTCTAGATATCTGCCTTTGGTCTCTATCGTTAAGGGCGCTTATACTCGGCAATATAATAGTAGTTGTTAAACTGGTATATAATGCCGTATATACATTCCTTATTCTATCTTGAATTTAAATTTAAATTGCTGTTAAAGTCTAAATTGGAATTGGAATTATTTTAAAGGGTTGTAAATACAGAGTTATTAGCAGTTAAGGTAGAAGATGCTTGCTGTATGCGGTAGTATTCCTTAAATTCCTTAATAAGGTCAATAATGGATAAGGCCTCTTTATCCTTCCGTTCTTTTCTAATAAGGTCTACTTCTAGTGCTCCTACAAAACTAGAAGAGATAGGTTTAATGGCTTATACAAAATCATAGTGGGGTCTGAATCCCTAGACATCTGGTAGTTCCAATTATTCTACCAGCTTGTAGACATTCCGCTAGTTGTTTAACTATTTGTTAATACTCTAATTTAAATTATAGGCTTTAAGAGCCGTATATTAATTAAGGACGTCATGCTTTTAACCTAAGGTAGTAGGGGCAAGTACTTTCTTAAGTGCTTAAAGCCGTTTATATACCGTATCAAGGCCGTTAATAAGTGGAAGGTAGTCTACCGATATTAATTAAACAACATAATTGCTAATATTGCTTATGGCCTACTCTTGCTTCTAGTGTATATAGAGGTCGTCCTTATATTCCGCGTATAGTTAATTATAGGCAATAAGTTGGTTTGGATCTAGCTTGGCTATTAATATAGCTGCAAAAAGTATATCTGTGAGTGTGGGTTGTTTTAGTGGTTCCAGCTTCAGAAGCTTATCTTTTGTCTTAGATGGGTCAATATACTGCCATAACTTATTTATTTTAGTAGTATCTTAAATAATAAAGAACCATTGCATCCAATTAGATGGCTGGTTGAGGATAACGTTGATTTTTAATTCGCTCGTGGTCGTCATTTTTAGGATTTTAACTGGTGAGGCAGGGTCTAGGTTAGCGTCTTGGCAAAACCTTATTTTGACGTTTTTAATTCGTCAGTTCATTTATTGGTTGGGTTTAATCGTCCGTTCAACTAGTAGTAGAGGTCGTCTGTAGCGTAGCGACTATAGACTGGTTGCTTGGTATGCGAGGCCCAGCTTATCCTTGGTCAGCCGGAAAATTACATGTTCAGCCAGCTACCTAGGTTAGATTCGAGGATCTCTATAGCGCCACGAGCGCCAAGCTGTAAAAATACGTGTATTAGGGACCACCTGCTAATTAAGCTGCTGATGGACGCCGACCATATAGTAATTAGGGCCATTAGGGCCTTAAATATATATATAAAAGTCCTTCCTACCTAATCCTTAATTACGGCAGTATGCTTGCTATTATACCTGCTATATAAGATGGCGCTGACCAACCGCATAGAGATTAATATCGCTAATAATGCCGAATTACGCGCTAACGCGCAGTATGTCCTTGCCCTTACGCGTACTACTAGGCCTAAGAACATGTCTTTAACGTATAAACTAAAGTAGAGAGAGTTTAAGGTAAGAAGGATATAATACCCCCATCGCGCCCCGCGGCTAATACATTATCTAGCTTTAGGCCTTTTATAAATAAAAGCAGTACTATAATAGTAATACCGTTACGGAGGATAAGCTACTTCTTTTTCTTGTTAAGGAGGTTATAGCCCGGCCCTTAAAAGGGAAGAGCCGTAAAGCTAATAGTAACGTACTTTAAAAGGAGACGCGTCTCTTATAGTAGTTAGTTTGTGGCTATATTACCGCTCTAACGGACCTTTATTAGATGCAGAAAGCTATAGGAATAAACAGCCACCTATCTCCACAGGAGGATAGCATTAGGGAGTACCTAAAGACGCTGCAGCGGAGGGACACGCAGTGTAAGAAAGAGCAGTTCGCCGATAAGGGCAGAGATACCCTTCTTAACGGTTATACTAAGGAGGAGTTTTAGAGCGTCTACCGCGAGCTCTAGACTAGGGGCGCTGTCTTGTTCCTAGAGTGCTACTTCTATACGCTTATTAATATCCTGCTAGGCTACTATATGCTTATCCACGGCGGCAATAAACGCTCTACTAAGATCTTAGATCTATTTACCTTTAAGTTTAAGGGTAAAGGCCCTACATGCTATATGCCCTTAATATTTACTATATACGCAGGCAAGCAGAACTAGTATGGCTATCTTAAGACTATTAGGGCCCTATGGAATAGGAGATCACTTATTTATATACTTAGTGGGCTAGCCTTTTATCTCCTATACCGCTAGGATCTTAGTACTAAGCTATTTCCAGACTTTACTAGGCGCTTAATATGGTATAATATATGCTTAATTAAGAGTAGTATAAGGGACCGCGAGGCGGCCCTCTTATATAACTTGTAGTAAGATTAGGTCGTAAAGGCCTTCTAGTACGTTGGCGTCTTTTTAGAGAAGAAGATATATATTAAGTGGAGTGCCGGCGCTAAAATAGTAGAGCTAAAGGGGGTTAGCGAGGACTAAATTTAATGTATTAAGAGGTAGAACCAAGAGTAGATAGTAGGCTGTTACTTAAACTCTCTCCTATAAGAGTTTATAAGGTTAATAGTAGGGCACCCCTTATAGATGGGCTGCTTTAAAATCTACTATATAGATATTACACCGCCTAATACGCTGCTATTAATAATATAGCCCAAACTAGATAAATAGAAAGGCTGTTTTAGCCTATAGCTATACTAAATTAATAACCTTGCCGCTGTAGGGGTTATAAGCCTTCTTTTTTACCTCCGCGAGGTTATTCTATAGGACTTAGTAGCCCTCTATAAGATATTCCTAAGCTATCTAGTATAAAGCTATCCTATTTTTTAGTGTAAGGTATATAAGGCCTTTATACAGGAGCTAAAGCCTTACCTATAGGAAAAGGGGAGCTTAAACTAGCTATTAATTCTCTATTAGGCTATACTGCTCCTTACTAACTAATTAAAGGCTCTATACACTAAAAATTAGTAGACAGCTAGTAAGGTTAAGGGCTTATTAGACTATTTAAATAAGTTCTAGGGAGCCTAGTCTTTATAGATTTAACTGCTAACATCTAAAGGCCTTATATTTTAACTAAAAACCCCGTTAGCTATGGTAGCAGTATATTAGTTTACTAACCCCCTATATCCGCCTATAGAAGCGGCCTCTTTAGCTCTATCTATTACGGAATTTAGCAGATATATATCCGCTTGGGTAAGCGCTATAGGCTCTCCTTTCTATATAGCTTTACCACCACCACTGCCGTAGCCGCTATTACTGCCACTATAGCTAGAGCTGTAGTCCTAGCTAGAGCCTAGGTCTGGGTCTTCTCCTATATATTGCATAAGCTATATAATAAACTCTGTATAGGCCCTTTAGTATAAGTAGACTAAAGAGCTAGGGGGTAATCCTTTTATAGTAGCGCTAAATTCTAAATAGGGTAGTAGATAGCGGGCTAGCTAGCAAAAGGAGGTTTAATAGTACTCCTTACGGCTTAAGGTTATTAAGGAGATTAAGCGGGTTACGTAGGCCTAGAAGGTTAGTAAGGAGGCGGCTATATAGTAGGTTAATATACGGTAGAAGCAGATATAGTACTTACTAAATTAGCTTTGTAAATGGCTTTAAGCGGGTAGAAAAGCTTTAAAATAGTTATATATATTATATATATCTAAATTTTAATAAGTTTTATTAAAGCCTTTGTCTATAGCCCCCTAGGGGCTTATTTTAGTATAATATAAGTTTAATAGGTGCTTTAGGGTGCTTTATAATAGCGGCGCGCAACTTAAAATGCAAATAACTCTATTAACCCACGGCTAATTCTTGCCATTCTAGTATAAGCAGAAAGCGCTTAGCAGGCTCTATATATAGGGCTTAATAGGTGTTAAAAAAGCAGCGTTACTGGCAATTAAAATCTAACTGTGGATATAGGGCAACCTCTACAGTTACTAAACGCATAGGCCCCCTCGCCTGCGTAATTATAACTTAGCCGCGGATTTAGCCATATAAATGTAACTGTGTATATACTATTGGTATTTGAAGAAAGTAATTACAAGTATAAGAGCGGTACCCGGAAGAAGCTTAAAACACTTGCAAAGGTAGTAGAAGTAGTGACTTCTTAAATAAGGTAGTAGGTTAATTAGTTAGCAGGTAGTGCGATCTGGACTTATAACTGTAACAGTGTAAGTATAGGAGAATTGAATAAGCAACTTAATTCTAAATCTATGGAAATTAGGCAGAATATATATATAAAAGGTGTAGACAATAAGGGGTAATTAATTGAGTCATTAACTGAGTCAGTGACCGAGTCGGTAAGCGAGTCAATATACAGGCGAGTTAGATTAGTGTTCTGGCGGTGTATAGGTAGTTAGTTATAGATAAGGCTCCAATACCTTCTCTAACGACAATACCTACCCTAGTATTAATACTACCTATTTTGGGGCAAGCTCTAACTATAGCTATACCACCCATTTTAGCTGTTAATTAGGAGCGAATTAAGAAGTTTAGGAGTATGCTATAAGCTAAATATATAGAGATATATAGGCGCTACAAGAAGCGGTAGTTTTAAATAGGCCTAGCTATAAAGGGTAATAATATTAGTATATATAAAGCCTGTATTAGGGACGCTAATAGCCTTAAGGATCTAGCCCTTTCTTTCCTAATTAGTAAAGGCAAGGAGCTTAATCTAGGGCCCGTTCCTGGCTTCCTACCTATACTTACCGCGGTAGAGAAGCTTCTAATTTCGCGCGTTTATGTTTATCTGTAAGTCGTATGTATATACGGCCAGCAATATTGCTATACTGGTTATATCCACTGCTTTGGCTAGAATACACTAAAGACTTAAAGGCAGCTACTATGGCTACCTTTTAAACTTAATATACTAATTGTAAGGCTTATGGCAGCAGAGGGTGGCAAATACCTAAATTAATAGTTTACTAAGCGGTATACTGTAAGGCGCTTTACTATAGTATATTAGCTTTCCTTTCTAAAGATTAATTATCTGGATTACTATAATATTAAAATATGTAGTAACTGGCTTACTAGCTTACCCGAAAATGGTTCTATATTAGATTAGCTGCCTTCTATTAATAAGCTAGATTCTAATTCTAGTAACCTAAGAGCTTACCCCCCTTCTAGACCGTAGACTATATTGGCTCCTATAGGCAATTATACTTCTACTATTAATTATCCACCTATTAGGCTTAGCGATAATATATAGGATAGCAAATTTAACAACAATATACTAGATACTTTGGTTCCTAGTCTAGCGCCTAATCTTAGTAAATTAGAGGTTCTAAGTTGCGAGGTTTAATATTAGTAAGGCCTATAGGTGTCACGAAATTCGTGTAGAGGGGTTTATTAATGCAATGGGTTGATGGATTGATCTTGACTTAATCGTTGATTAATGTTGATGTTTTAACCTAGGGCCCCTAGGGCTCTATGAAGAGATTTACAATGCACGTGCCCCGTGTACGTAACTTATGCACGTGTCCCACGCCTTAGAGAATACAGATTATCTAACACACCCCCTTAGCTTTAAGCTCTTTAAGGTTATAGCTAGCCACCTTCTCGTGTCCGTTAATAAGTTAATTAAACCGTAATCTTATCTGAATCCTTTTGTCTTGCTCTAATACCGTCCCTTAGGTCCTCTAGTTGCTTCTCCTTATCTAGCTGCTCCTTGATATCCACCATCCCAATTATATTAACGAAACTTTAAAACCTCTGCTTGGGCAGAGCCTTCGTAAGTCCATCGGCAATTATCTCCTTTGTCACTATCTATTAAAATCGTACTCGTCTTATTGCGTATTCCTAATGTAGCCAGTATTAATAGATGTTAACGTATCGGAGCTTCGTAATTAGCTTTGCCGTATCTTCTGTGATCAGTTGGAGCGTCTAGGTGTTATTACATTTAATAATCAAGGGCTCATTTAGGCGTAACGTTATTGCGTTAAACAGCCTGCTGGTAAAGATAGCTTCCTTTACTATTTGTAATAGGGCTAACAACTCGGCTTCTGTGCTCAACGTCGTAACTATACCCTGCTTGTTTGCTCTCTAGGCAATCGGCCCCCTAAATAGCTTTATAATATATCCTTATGAGCTCTTTCTGTCAACAGAGTTGTCTGCGAATAATGCATTACTGGCACAGATAAATAATTGCACTTTACCTCTACCGTCTCTTCTGTCGTCTTGTCCTTTGTCGCGTATTCCTTTATCTCTCCCTCTACTGTTTATTTCTTCCTTATCTCCTCTATAGCAGATTGCTCTGCTTCTCGTGCTATATAGGTATTAGATGACTCTGTCTGCCGCTTAATAATGCTCTTAGCTTGGGTCCTGATTAAACCTTGCCAGCCTTAATACTGCAAACACAATATCCGGACGCGTTGTAGTGGCTATATAGAGTACTGAACCTAATCTTCTCTAATATAGCATCGTAGAGGCTGGTAGGGATATAGGGCGGACTAATAGGTCTGTATCGGGGGACAGACGCGTCGGACGGATCGATCGGTGATTAATAGGGAGGAGTTTAGATTCTGCTATAGGAGTGTCTGGAAGACGCCCTATAAGATCTATTTTATACTAATTAGCTATCTTCTTAATATAGGCTTCCTGGGATAGCTATAGGAGCCTCTAGCTACAATTATGTAGTACGTGGATTCCTAGGAACTATTTTAGCTCGCTAAGGGTACTTATCTAGTATTCCTTGCTTAGCTCCTTGATTGCTTCTTAAGCTTTCTTCTCATCTGTTTTTTGGTAGCAGAAGACAATATCATTAACGTAAAAGAAGACGACTATTTCACCTTTTAGCATAATATACGGCTCCTAAGGTACCTCTTTAAAACCCAATTCGTTCAATGAGCTTGTGAGATTCTTCTGCTATAACAGTGGTAATCGTCGTAGTCCATACAGGGCTTTTCTTAAGCGCAGTACTTTGTCTGTCTTTCCTTTGTTAAACCCTGGTGGTAGCTTTATATAGATAACCTTGTTAAGATCGTAATAGACAAACGCATTAACTATATCTATCTATGTCATCTCTAGGTTGAATTTTGCGGTGATCGCTATAAGTGTTCGGAAGGTTGTACTAGCTAATGTAGTAGCTCTTATAGGTAGGTCTCCTGGGGCCTATTAATTTCCGTAGACTACTAATTATACCTTGCATTTCTGGAGAAATCTATGCTTGTCCGTCTTGTAGATGAACACCCACATTAAGCTAAGGACTTGCTGTCCCTTTGCGTGCTTCTTATCTGTTTCTTAAAACGACCTCATTTAATAATAGGATTAGAGGTAAGCTTGTTAAGCTTCTTAGAACTGATCTTAAAGAGGATGCGTATTAAGGTTGCGGATTAACTAAGGTAGCAGAGGTAAGTTCTTCCTATGTAATCTAACATCGCGTGTTCTGCCTAATTTTAGCTTGCTGTCATTAAGTTAACTATCAAGGTTAAACTTCCTTCCTGCTAAGAAGGCGCCGTGATAGGCTAATATAATTCTTTTAGTAACAAAGTCTTTAAACCTATTATTGCAGGCTTCCTTGAATAAGTCCTTAATAGAGTTGTTAAACACCCCCTAAGTGTAAAACCCGTCTCTTACTTGGCTAATAATGTCCTGATTAGTACCTTATATATCTAACTTCATAGGATACTTAATATGAAAGGCACATGGAGATTCTTTGTCTTCTTCTATTAGAGGTGGCGTATAATACACATCTTCAAGAGCTCTTGCAAGCTTAAGATCTGCTAACTTATTAAAGGTTTAAACTAGCTTATTAACGTTATCGTCTTTCTTTTAAATTAACGGTTTAAATACTTCTTTGTCGTCTTCTAGAAGGACCTTATTCTTGGTCAGGGTATCAGGGAGTTAAATCTTCTTAATCGGCGTGTCTAACTCAGCGTATAGGTCCTTTAAGATGTCCGTTTACTTGCCGTCGAAGAACGTCTTCTTATTAAAGATAACGTCCCTAGTAGAGATAACGATACCTTTATATAGGATCCAGATCCTATAGATATTGGTAGAGTTATAGCTAACGAGGTAGCCGATATGGGCTTGCGGATCTAGCTTGCTCAGCCTTTTCTTCTTTAGCTGGGCGTTTAACGTTATCGCGTACGCCCTATAGCCGTAGGCTTTCAGGTGCGCTAGTTGCGGCTTTCTTGACCTATTAGCTAGGAAGGTATAGAACCTCTTATAGGGCGATTTCCAACCATTGCTTTCCCGTGGCGTTTGATCTTAAAGGTAGACTGCACAGTTAACTATCTCTTTCCATAGATCGTGTGGTAGATTAGCAGCAATTCTTATTATATGTGCTCTCTTAATAATCACACCCCCTAAGCGTTTGGCGGTACCATTTTAAGCTTAGGTATAAGGCGCTAAAGGCTTAAATATAATCCCTTAGGTCCGTAGCCATTTAAGGGTTCTTTTTTTCCCTAGCTTATTGTCTAATCTAATGGTGTTAACCTTAAGGTTATGCCTTAGATGAATCTATTAGATGAAATCTTTGAGTACTTATAGTGTCTCCTTCTCTTTGCTATGCGTTGTTATAAAATACGGGAAGGTTCTCCCTAAGAAGGTATTGTAGATAAATATAACTTATACAAATCCAGCATGTGCTTCCTTAAGGTTAGTCTAGTTAATATAGAGGTTAAGATAAGGTTTATTAATATTCCGTTCTAAGAACCTTCTTAAGACCTAACGCTTGATTTTGGCAAGACTGCAATATTAATATTCCGTTATCTTTAGGCCTTGAAGCTTAACTCCTAGGGCGTTAAGACCTAAATAATGAAGGCTTATAGGTCCTGGATGACCTAGACGTAGATGCTATAGATGCGCATTACCTTTCAAATCTAGATAAGTGTTTCTTGACGATGCTCTGCGCTTCCGTTAGCGGCGTAGCAGTTGGCTTATATTGAACGCTAATTGACTTTCTAGTCGGACGTATTTAATAGTCTGTTGTCTATAACGTTCTTCCATTTAACATAGGATCGTGTTATCCTTCTAAACTAGAAGATTGTTATCTTCTTTGTTATCCCAGTAGAACCCTCGTTTTTAAAGCAGACGGAACAACACTAGATTTGTATTGAAGTCTGTATAAAAGGCAACATTTTTAAGACGTAGGGTTCCCTTGCTCTTGTCTAGTTTTATGATTTGGACAGTGACATCGCTGTAGCCTAGTATAGGCACTTCTAAGCTGCCAGCGGTAATATATTCGTGTCTTAGAGCTTTCCTAAAATTATAAAAACAAGAGAGGTTATTAAAGATATAGAGAGTGGTTCCTAAGTTAAGAATAGTTAATAGCTTTAGTGGATGGGTTTAACCGGTGTAATATAATTCTAGGAATATTGCATTAGCTTCTCCCTTAATCTTAACTTCCTGGCTCTTATTCTATTGTTATTAGGCCTTATCTTCTTATTCTTTAAGTCTAATCTTTGTAACTTAGTTAGTAAGATTCTTATTCTTTTCTACCTTCTTTAGTGCCCTATTAATGCGCGCATCTCCTATTATAACTCCTATAGGTCTCTTGTCTTTAAATAAACACCAACAGTCCCGTAGGGAGTGTCCTTATATTCCGCACGCTAAGCACTTGGGCGTTGGCTTCTTGTAGGACGTCTCCTTATCCACTAGTGTCCCGGCTCTCTTTAAGCGTCTATTGCGTGCTGAGGCCTTTCCTCTTTGTGAACCTTTAGTAGTATTAAAGTAATCCTTAGTGGCTTGCTCTGTGAAGTCTGCATTAAAGGTACTGCCTCTTGTAGTAGTATTGGCTTTCTTTAAGGGTGTTCTAAGTTCTTCTTGCAGCTCCTTTGCTACTCTGCGGTATTTAGAAGATCTTGACTTCTAAAGGTTATTCAACTCAGTAGTGTACTTCATACAGTAGGCGTCGCTGAAAGGTTGAATAATTTCTGCCAAATCTTAAAGCCAGATACTATTGGATATTTAAGGGATCTTGTACTTCTCTCCTAGGGATATTATGTGTTCCTATTGATCTAGCTATTAGTTTAATTTTGACAACTGTTTGAACCCCTTAAGGGCTTTTGTGTACTAGTATTATACCTTCTTCCTAATAAACAATAAGGTAGGTTCTGTGTTCTCCTTTAGCCGAGATAGCCATTCTTTAACTATTAAGGAAGGGTTAAGCAGTAGCTTCTTCTAAATTAATACTGTAGATATGATCTAGGTGCGGATCTATTAAAGATGATCTTCCTATCTTAGGAAATACTTTATGTCCTAGTTATAGTATCGTCTGCTATTTTTGTACGCTTTCTGTTAATTCGTCAAGAGCTATATATATAAGGTTGCATTCTTATTAAAATCTGTAACTTCTGGATAGGCTGGTTCTTATAGTAGACCTTATTGAGGTGCTGCACTATCTGGGTTAACGTGGGCCCAAATTCGCTGATCTATGAGGGCTTAGAGTTGCTATAGCCATTGCTCCTAGTCTTCTAACTTATTGAGGATGATTATCGTCGACGAGCTCGACGTCAGTGGAGTTATTTGACTGATAGGCAAAGGAGGAATTAAGATGGTATTTTGTTATTAGGATTGTTCTTATTATTAGGATCGTCCTTGTTATTAGAATCGTCCTTTGATGATTAAGGTGGAATCTTGTGGAATCTTATAGAATCTTATGGAATCTCGTCCTGTAACAATTAAGGTAGTATTTCTATTAGAGTCTGCGTCTTAATAATAAGGTGTCAGAGTCTAACAATGAGGTAGAATTTCTTTAAATGATTAAATAATAGCTGACTAGCTTCTTAAGTCGGCGGACCAGGCTCATAACTGTTACGAAATTCGTATAGAGGGGTTCATTGATGTAATGGGTTAATAGATTGATCTTGACTTGATTGTTGATTGATGTTAATGTTTTAACCTAGGGCCCCTAGGGCTCTATAAAGAGATTTACGATGTACGTGCCCCGTGCACGTGACTCGTGCACGTGTCCCACGCCTTAGAGAATACAGATTATCTGACAATAGGCAGGCCTAGAAGTCCCTACTATACGGCAGATACCTCTCTCTAAGCGATTAGCTAATTATATTATATATAGCGCCCTTCTTATATTATTCCCTTATAGTAAGGCCGATTTTAATACACTATAAAGATATATAGTTACTCTAGCTGCGTATGCTAAGCATATGCTTAAATATTAGGACGGTCGATTTGGCCGCCACCCCTTATTTTACTACTATCTATTTAATCGGATTATAAGAAAGTAAGCCCTTAAAGCTACTAGCTTCCTTTACAGTTAATCTATTAAGAGTAGCCTATTTTTAGATAAGCTTAGCGATCTTATTAGTAGTAGTAGAGGTAACTAGATTCTAAATAGGATTATATAGTATATATAGAAGCTTAAGGGTACTAGGCCTTATTAGAGACTGTTATGGGACTCCTCCGTAACACCTTATATACGTCCACCTGTTTCCACCTGTTTCCACCTACGCAGTAAGAAGAGACCGACCACGAGACGGCAATCTAACGGTAATCTACGGCAATCTGACGGCAATCTGCCGCATTCTGCCATATTCTGCCAAGTCCACCAAATCCTGCCAAGTTCTGCCAGGACCGCTACTCGAATCCTATTCTGCTCTGTGTATATGTCAACTAAGCAACTAAACTAGCGATATATACCCTTTCTTCCCGTTTCCTTACCTTCTCTCCTTACGCAACGTCTTAACTTTATTACACAGTTTATGTATATAGCTTAATAATATCTACTTTGCTATATATTATTACCACTTATACTCACTCTGTGATACTATATTACGTTAAAACCTACACTCCGCCCCGCCTTATTTAAAATGCAGAACGACCTTAAAGCCTCTATAATGGCTGCCAATATTATATCCGCACTTTGGGAACAATTGGTAGATATATAAAAGTCCTTTATAGACGCCCTCGCACAAAACTAAGCTGCTATAGCTTAATAGCAAGCTGAATAAGAAGCACGGTACTAGAAAATAATTAAGGCCCTCTAAGAAGAAATCCGCACCCTTAAGATGCCTACGCTAAGCCCTTAAGACTAGTCGCTATTACTAGAAGCTAATACGCGGAACGTGAGCCCTAAACCAGCAATAGTTATCCCACTAGTAAAACTAACTACTACGCTGTAATAATCTGAACGATTACTAGACCCTCCAATATTTACTAGTAAATGATAAGAACTCCAATTATTCCTAAGCCGGCTTAAAAATAAGCTAACTAGTAATGCCGACCGCTACCTAACTAAAACTAACTGACTCTGTTATGCCCTAAGTTAACTAGGAGGAGATGTAGCTAACCTTATTAAACCTCTTTAACTAAACTTAGTACTAAGCCTAATTATACTTCTTAAAGCTATATATAGTGACCTAAACTGCCAAGCTACTGCTTAAAGAAAGATAAACTATATAACTTAAGGAATAAAAAGCTTTCTAATATACTTCTCCAAATTTAACCGTTATGTAAAAGAAACAGGCTGGAACGACTCTATACTAATTAACAGCCTTATTAAATCCCTAAGTCCTAAACTAAAAACCTCCCTAATAGGTGTAGACCTACCAGAAGCCCTTAACGCCTGCGTAAACGTTATTAATAAACGGTATAATGATATACTACGTCTAACACCGAAGTCCGCTTTTTGATACAATATAACAACCCTATAAATGTCTACTAAGTTATTGTCTTAGCCTAAGCACCCCAATGCCATAGATATCGACACTGGAACCCTAGGATATACCCTACTAAGGTCCTTTAAATAAGAATAACGCACTAAGCTAGGCCTCTATTTTAAGTGTGGAAGTAGCTCCTACCTCTCTAACCACTACTCCGTTCCCCTACCCTAACGTGAATTATGAATGGCTAACACTAGCAGCCGTTTACTGTATTAATTCTCTAGTTACCGTTTCTGATCTCCACCTGGTTCTAGCCCCGCATCCAGTAAGCACTACTTATAAGGACGAAGCTATAACCGACATGCTATAAGAACTCCACCCTAATTGCCTCTAAAAGGAAGGTCCTGGAGCTAAGTCACTCTCCAGGACGGTGCTGCCTTAGGATCTCATTAAATGCTTTAGATGTTACGAACTCTAACTCTTAGGATTACAGTATAACTATTAACTGTCGTCTTTAGCAGAATAATTAATAGGTTAATACTTAAGTCCTAATTAATACAGGAGCTAGTGGCACAGGATTTATTAACAAGATCTTTATATAAGATAATAGTTTTACTCTAACCCCCCTTAACCGGTATATTAACGTATTTAGATTTAATGGCAAACGCACTGTCTTAGGCTATATTACCTACGTAGTATTCCTAAGACTCTAATACCTGAACCATAAAGAACTAATTAGGCTTTTCGTTACCACCCTAGGTTACTTAGTAATCCTTAAACAACCCTAAATAAAGCTATATAAGGTAACTATTAATTAGGACAACCTTAAGCTTCTATTTACCGCCTTCTATTATAAGTAGAAGTGTCTTACGACCTACTACTTAGACCCTAAACCAAAATCTAGAAAATCTACTAAGATCCACTAGTCTAAAATTTCCACTAATATCTACCCTATACCTAAGAAATCTACCCAATTCCACCTACCTAAGAATTCCACCGATTTCCACTATAAGATTTCCACCGACGTCTACTAAGAACCCGGAAATAATATATAATTACATAAACTAACTCTAACTGCTATACCCCGAACTAAGCAGAAGCTTAAGCTTAATATATAAAAGTACTAAAAGAACTGGTACTCTACTATAAAAAGGATACTTAAAGAACCCAAACCTAAATCTAACACTGACTTTATACCTAATACTAAACTTAAACCCAAATAAGAAACTATATAAGAAACTAAGGATAATCTAAGTTCGCTTAACACCTTAGATATTCACATAATTAGAGCTACCCCGTTAGTACGACTTGCTAAGAAACCTAAATATACAATCTTCGCTATTACAATAGCTGATATTAAAAAGGCCTTAGCACTAAAGAAACACACCGACCCTACCATAAAAGTACTAGTATGCCACCATAATAACCTAGAAGTATTTTTACGAAAGGAAGCCGATAAACTAGTAGAACACCGACCATATAACTATAAGATCGTACTTAAAGAAGGAAAACAGCCAGGATTTGGACCCTTGTATAGAATGTCCCAAAACAAACTCTAAGTGCTGCGGAAGTACTTGGACGAACACCTAAGTAAAGGATTTATTAGAGCAAGCTCTTTGCCTATAGCTATACCTATAATCTTCGTCAAGAAACCTAGCGGTGGTCTGCGCTTCTGTATGGACTACTAAGCTCTTAATGCTATTACTATTAAGAATCAGTACCCGCTCCTATTAATTTAAGAGACACTAAACCAATTAAGTAAGGCTCGCTACTATACAAAACTCGACCTTATCTACGCATTTAACCGCCTCTGTATCGCAAAAGGAGATAAATGGCTTACCGCATTCCGTACTAGATATGGACTGTTTAAATACTTAGTGACGCCATTTAGCCTCGCAAATGCCCTAAGTTCATTCTAACACTTTATAAATGATACCTTATAACCTTACCTGGACGTTTTCTGTACTGCTTATATTAATGATATTTTGGTATATAGCAATAACCTAGCTAAATATAAGAAACACGTTAACTTTGTCCTAGAAGCCCTACGTGGAGCTAGACTATAATTAGATATAGATAAATGCGAGTTCTATAAAACGGAAGTTCTATACCTTGGACTTATTATCTCTATAGACGGTATATAAATGGACCTAAAGAAGATTAAAGTAATTGTAAACTGGCAAGAACCCAAGAACGTTAAGGACGTAAGA
>Ga0307507_10003113_pt1 | contig 33050 bp, 42 predicted proteins | sample 7_EM_MG_FD_207223 | JGI IMG/M metagenome (GOLD analysis project Ga0307507, IMG submission 207223) | Populus trichocarpa ectomycorrhiza microbial communities from riparian zone in the Pacific Northwest, United States - 7_EM | ecosystem: Host-associated > Plants > Roots > Unclassified | place... | reverse complement strand
CGATACGATCGGAGGAGGCCGATTGCCTGCATTTGTCATGAAAATAAGAATATGTCGAATCGTCTCTGTGAATACGAACGTTTGATGGGCAAGATTGGGTCAAGGGGAGGGCGGACGTACAGGTCAGGAGTGGTGCTACACAGTTTGTCGAGATATAGGCGCCCGCGAGCGGATTGCGCTACACAGAGTCCTTGGTACTAAAAAATGCGTGAATGAGCGGAAGAACACATTTGAAATAGAAAACATTCCTTACCGTTCTTCGATCCATCATAACCGTCAACAAATCTGGCGTGTGGGCACTCAATAGCCTTCTGCGAGCTGGCTTGGTGGAAAATGCGTTCAGTTGCGCCACCAAAGAATGATTAGGAAGCGGCAGAGGAGGAAGGATGTTGGGAGACGCGTGGCAGGAAAGGACATCGGAAGCCCAAGGAAAATCGTCGGTTGGTCGAGGAGTTGAAGCAGAAGAACCTGTTGCAACAGAATCAAATGGTGGGTGGGGTCACGTTGGGCGGCACCATTCACAACGAGTGCCTATTCACCAACAAAGTTGGGTGTAGGACTTCGACGTGGGGACAGTGTCCGGCACAGCAGGTCTTGATGCTTTTGGTCGGTCTCTTCTTTCTCCTTTCACGCTTTCTCCACGAGTGATTGGATGCTTGTCTGCTCCTCTCGGCTATGGTTGGCTGCCTTCACCTGAGCTTTTTCCAAGTCCTGAAGCTTCTTGTTAGCTGCTACCCATTCGTTCGATATGTTGTTCATCTCCGCTTTGAGCTTCAATCGTTCCTTCTCCACCTTCTCTTCCGCCTCTTTTACCTTGCGATTGAATTCTGCGCTCTGCTGCAGCAATTTACGGTCTGCTTCCTCCTGTTTCCTTGTCGCTTCTTCCCTAGCTGCAGTGATGCCGTCTGCCAACGCCTTCTTCTGTTTCTCCCATTTCGCAATCTCTTCTTCCATCTTGCTTCGCTCTGCCTCCAACTCCTTCTTCAACGCCTCATCCTTCTCCGAAATCGCCACTTTCATTTCCTCTTTCAAGTCCTTCATCTCTTTGCTATGCTTATCCACGAGTTTCTTTAGCTCTGCTGGAAGTTCAGAGCCGGCCGCCGCCTCCTCTAGCGTTTTTCCGCCGCGCATCTCAGTATGAATTTGGAGAGCAATGGGGTCGTTCTTCAAAAACATCTCTACAATCCTTCGAGCGGATCCCTCGGTATTGTCGTGACAAAGAAACTGACCACCCGCAGCGATGAGTTGCTGGAAGAATTTGCCTGGGCTCTTCATCAGCTCATTTTCCCGCTGTTCCATCGTCTCTATGTCCTTCTCCTCGTCCCACCGTGTAGTTACAACGACGACGTTCTTCAGAGCATCTTCACCACATAGCTTTCGGAACATCCTCAGGTTCCGATTTGAAACGCCTCCCATCTTGGGGTCAGTAATCCGATGGAGATAGATGATGCCGCTAAGTTTCTTGTCCTGTTTGAACCTAAGCGGATTCGATGAGGGACTGTGGTGGTCGTATGGTTCAGCGATTAGGTGACTCACGTTATTTCCAAGAAAGCTGCTATTTTTCCCAGGATCTCAGTGTCTGTGCACCCTTCGCGAGAATCATTGAATCCAGGAAAGTCGACTAACTACACGGAGCGACCGCTTTTGTCAAAGTAGTTGTAGTGTCCGATCTCGGACGTTGCAGATTCGACGCCATGGCCAATTTCAATAGATTTGTTACCAGTGAGTCGCGCAATGAACTATCATTTCACGGAGGGCGTCCAATGATGAGAGCATGTTGAGAAGGCACGCCAAGCCCAAGGCCTTACTGACGATTTCCCCGTCCCTGTTGGACCCATGAGTCTGAAAGCATCGGGATCGAGGTGCTGCTAAAGAAGGCTCTTGATGATCCACGGTGGTGATGTAGTCCGGATACAGAGAGACAATAACGGCGAGCGTCAAGGGCATCATTCACCGTGTGAGCCTCGGCCGTTTCTTGAGTCCATTCATGGGTGAAATACCACGCGAAGAGGATATGCCACCACTAGGGAAGTGGCTCCGGTCTGAAGAGGAACTGCAGCATCCTCTGCGCAGAGTGCCTGGGGTTCTAAAAGACGCTTGTTAAGAAGGCGGCGTGAGTTGTCTGTTTCGTGGCTTTCGTCTTTTTGATATTCAAGAGGCTAGCTCTGTGACTCGAGACTGCGAGGATAGTTTTTCTTGTTCGAGCCAGGCTGCCGATTGTTTGGGAATGCTGCGATCCCGGAGAAGGTCCTCGACATGTTTGTCAAGTTCCCGCGCATCGGGAAGATCTGTCCACTTCTTCTTAGGGTTACTCTGGTTGGCAAGGCCTCGTAGATGGCGGACGTCTGCCCCTCGAACGGGGAAGAAGTGTGCCAGGAATTGGTTGGTGTCGGCAATGTTGAAAACGCCGTCACGTCATGTCTGCTACATTCCTGGCACCATGAAGGTGGGAGGAATAGGGACTGATGGCGGAGATGAAGGTGTAGCCATGATGTGTGCAGTGGATTGCGTTCGGGGAAATAAACCATGAAGAAAATATGGTTGAGAGCAGTGAGCACGGCTCAATCCAGCCATCGCTGTTACGTTCTGAGAAAGATGAAAACCTTCACTCATCCCATCCCCGAATCCCGCCATCGTCCGAATGGGAATCGAGCTCCTGAACGACTTGGGCTTTGAGCCTGGGGTGCCGTTCGGGAAAATGGGTACGATGGCCTGGTTAGATTGAGGAGAGTGGTTGAAGCCGGCCCCGAGAGCAGAGGCAAGAGGTTCGTCGAATGACATTGAAAAACGGCGAATGTCCCAGGGTGAAGAGGGGAAACCGCCTTGTATGAACGATTCTCCGGCACCGCCTTCCATGGTGGTAGAAGAGAAAGCATTAACTTCAACTTCCTTGCCGACCTCAATTTTGTGACCACTGATGTCAAACTGGTATCATGGCAGAGGTAAAGGGACCACGGGAGAACGTGCTGGGACTTTGAAAAGGCCGTTATCTCAGCCTGAGATAGCCATCTGCACGTTGGACTCATCAGCTACCTAGTCCACACATGGGAACGGAAATGCACTTACTCAAAATTCTCCGCCAAACCTCCCCAATTATGCAACCGCTGGCTATAACCAAACGCCTCTTAATCTCACCCCAATCCCTATGGCGTTGCAAGTTCCACGTAGCCACGACCCTTTCCTTGGGTGACAGCTCCAGCTCAGGCGTATCCATCATCTTCGTCAACGCAGAAGCCTAGTCGAGGCAGAAGCGCCTGCGCTCGAAGACGATGCACTCAATCTCCCCGCGCCACCCATCCTGGCAGGGAGCGAAATGCTCGTAGTGGCGGAAACAGACGCTTGGACGGCAGTAGAAGGAAAACCTTTGGATGTTGTTTGACCGTGAATCATCTAAGGGAGCATGCCGTTGGCAGAATCGAACAGGAGAACATCTTGGTAGTTTTGTGAGTGATCGGCGCAACGAGGCAAAAGGGGAGGAGATGATGTAGGGTCAACGACTGTGGGCAACGAGGAGAGTAGACTTGGAGGAATGGTGGCACCGGAAGGGCTGAGGAGAATAGAGGCAAGAGGGGCAATTGATGATGGATGGTACTCCAAATGTGACGAAGGTGATACCTGCTGGGACCTGGCACCACGCAGGCAGACCAAGGGGGTTACTTCTGTCTTGACTGGTATCTAAAAGGAACGAGCTGTCCTCAGCCAATCTCGATCATTCAAACCTGCCCTCCATTTCTCCACCCTTTCCACCTTCAGCAACCTTCTCCCAGCCAACCCTGAGCCCATCCGTCTTCAAATCAACGATCTGCCCATCCTTTGCTTCCGCCAACGCTGCTGGTTTGCGCAAGATAACCTTGGTGTGCTTGTCCTGTTCACGCGTGGCTATAACGCCCTTCACAATCAAGTTGTCGATGACGAACGCATGCTTGTTATGAGTCGATATCTTGGTAGTGTACGTGGTCGTGTTGGTCGTCTCAGAGAAGGCACCCCCGCTTTCTTTGGCGGCGCGTGAGGTACACGAGTAGGTCGCCGTGGCAGATGCATCATCGCCAAGAGTGCAGTCGGAGTTGTGCGAGTGTAGTTGGCGATGGAGCTGCACCAAACGAGGGACCTGGTGTGGAATGAGATTATCTGAAGAGGGAAGGCTGGGGTTGATGAGGTTGTCCGAAGATGGAAGGTTGAGGTTGTTGCTGGACTTGTTGTCCAAAGACGGAAGGTTGAGGCAGTTGCTGGAGTTGTTGCTGCCGCTGCTGTTGCTGGAACAGTCGTTGGATCTGTTGCTGCGGTTGTGGCTCGTATACACTGGTTCCAGTGTAAGGGTAGTGGCAGTCGATCAGGACGGCACATACCTTGTACTCATGCAAACGCTCGTTGAATGGAGACGTTGACGAGGAGCCATTGTGCTTGGCGATGACAAGTGGCTCAATAGCTGCCCAGCGGGGATTGAACCGTGGAGAAGGGAGTGCGAACTCGCCATCTGAGGTTGGCGGTGCAGGTGGCAACATACCAAAGCACGGATATGTGCCTGAATCTGAAGATAGGACGGACGAGGCGGGAGAGCCTCAAGAACGAAGCGAAGGGGAAGTTGGAATGGGTGGGTGCGGGAATTTGTAAGAAACGTCTGTGAAAGATAACCTGAATGAGTCGGGAGATGGCAACAGGCTGGTGGGTGGATGATGGGCAGGTCGCTGGAAGAGAGCCTCGACGTAAGGAAATAGTGCCGTCGGTCATGAAAGAGTGATGGACTGAAGGGCGAATGTGAGAGGGAGGCGGCAGGGGATGCAAACCAGCAAAGGATGCTGGAGAAAAGGTTCCATTAGCTGGGAAATGAACGTACTCGCCGTAAGCGACAAAGGAAGACGGTGGATAAACAGGCTTTGGGTCTGCGTCAAAATCTGTGTACGGGTCCCATTTTGTTGGTACCAATGATCCTGGTATGTCGAAATGATTTTCGTCGGTTGGCAACGGCAGCAGGCACATCTGCGGCAGAGGGATGCACTGCCAGTCGCAACCAAGTCTTGGTTACCAAGAAAGTTGAAACTAACCGACGACCGGCCGTCTCGTACATCTTATGGCCGAGATTCATCATGGTAAGATTACTTTCTTTTGGCCTCACATTACTCCTTCCAAAAGCTCTAATTGGCAGCCAGGCTCCCGCGGTGATTGCTGGAGGTCATTGTGGGCTTTAAGAAAAGACTGAGAAGTGTACAACTCTCCATGAACACGAAATTCTGCGCCACTAGGGTCAACAGGCGATTTCCATAAGAGGTCATAAGGCTCAATATGAAAATGTTGAAAATCATGGGGATCGCTGGACCGCTCCTTCATCACAGCGACCAACGAGCGATGGTAGAGCCTTATCCCACTGTAAATCTTCATCCCGGGATTTTCAGTCCGACTATAGAAAGGGACATGAATCTTGACATCAGTTGCATGCCAACCCCCATCCGCTGCGTCGGCCCGCTGATCGTCATCGTTTGTGCCAAGATCTCCAGCAAGGAGAGCATTAATTTGGTCCCATTTGTTATGGCGGACATCAGAGGGAACAAAGCCTTGATCACCCACAATTTTGATGAGTGCCCTGAATCCAGCCTGCGATTTCTGAGCTCCGCCAGACCAGAACCAATTGCCTAGATGATAGGAGCTTGAGTTAGGGTAAGGGAAAAAACAATTCGCAGCTTCTGATGATGAGTCACGAGGGGGGGAAGCCTCCCCAGCTACGATGCTGCGATTGCAGAGATCCTCAAACGTCACATAATCCTCTGCATCGTGTGAAGGAAATTCATATCCAGCATATTGGCGCACTAAACCAAATATGTTGGGCGGTGATCGAATGGGGAGGCTGGGTTTAATTTGGCAAGAGGCAGCGGGCGCCTGAGAAGCTGCCGAAGGCAGCCCTTGTTGGAGACCCAGCATTAGGTCAGGAGGAAGGTTTTGAGAAGGGCATGGAAGAACATCGCGGTAGCGCTCCGGAAGTTGTATGTTTTCCCGGCGAGTTCGCCGGGCTGCAATGGGCAACATCAAGTCGTCATTGTCAATGGCAGCGGCGGCTCCTAATGCAGTTTGATCTGCTCCAATTCGTTCATCTCGAGACTGGGAAGAAGTGATAGCGGCTGTGATGCTATCCTGGGTGTAACAAACTATTAGAGAAGGGTAATGATTAGGATGAACTTTGATGGCTTACCGGCCTATCATCTGGCAATATTTGAGCAGGCTCTTCAGTTCTAGTCATTCGGATTCCAAGCCGCTGCTGCTTCCTTTCCCTCCATAACTCCTCAGCTTTGGCACGACCAAAGCTAGCGCGCCTTTGGCTAATTTTACAAGAGCGAAGATGATTGTTAAACGCATTCGTCTGGGCGAATGACTTTCTGCAAAGGCAGGTGTTTTGTGGAATAGTATAGATATCATGCAAGGGGATGCTGGAAGACATGGCTGCTAGTAGGAAAGCGAATAGGAGGCGGCAGCAGCCTGGGAGTGGAAATTGCATCCGCAGCGCCAGAACTGCGGCAGAGTGACTGAGCGCGGCTCGCATAAACTGGTGGGAGGTGATCCCAGTTACTTTCCGCTTTCATGGAATTAGCGGCGCGCCTGGCTGGGAGGAGAGAGGCATGATTGGATGCGGGCTTTTTGATGCAGTGGGAATCCATGGCTGGACGATAGAGAGGGGCGAGCAGGATGGTTGAAGGAATGGTGGGAGGTGAGGATGCGGTGTCCAATGCTCTGGCCCAGCGCGAGGGCGCCCTTGCTGTTTTTCTTTCCTCGTCCTCTCTCCCTCTTTGCGCCCAATGACATTCCCTTTCTCTTCTGCCTCTTTTCATTCCTCAATACCTTTCTCGCCATTACAATTCCTTTCAGGCTCTTCTTCTCTATGCTTCTGCACGCGCGAGCTAACACAAGTCCGGAGCAGGACGTCCGACCCCGCTCGTGAAGATAGCATGTATAGAGTGGCCAAGGCGCAATTACAGAGCATAACTAACACGAATCGCCTTAGCGCCTTGGGATTTTGCCATCGCTGCAGCAAGATTAATGTACTAGAAGGCTGCTGCTGGAGCTGCTTCTTTGTTCCGAATCCGAATCCTTTCATCCAGCTCCTGGCGCCGCTGAGAAAACTGCCCAGCATAATCTCCAGCTTCTGCAGAAGAGGCCCCTGCCTCCTTGAGTTGGGCGAGGAAAGCTTCAGGCTCCAAACGGTCTGCGATTGCTTTCTCAACAACGCCTTGGAACTTTTCGGTCCGAGCACGAACACAGCGGGACCATCGAACACCTAACCAGCCGTGTATATGAGACCCCCAGGGGAGCAGGCAGCTTGCCGGACTCAGAGGATGGACCCTTCATAGAGATTCTATAAGTGCGCGGGCAACAGGTGGGATGTTAGGGTAAAAGATAAGATGCTCGCCCGCGAGGCTGGAGTCGTTCAAGCGCTGCTCCGGCTTCAATTTATCCAGACCTGCGCAAGTGTGGGCATGAGCATGGCACACTTGAACCAGGTGGGCAAGAACTCTTACCTCGTACCCTTCGCCTCTGCCTCTGCATAAGAGCCCCTGCTGCAGTCGCCACCGAAACGCACTGGGGCGAAGCCAACATTACAAAGCGAGAAAACTTGACTTTTTGGGCCACAAATCTCGGCTGCTTTATGCCAAACGGATCGTCTTCTCCTAAGAAAAGATGGAAGTGGTAGCTTTCTCGAGAATCGTTAAATAAGATGTTATTGAGAAGGCAAACTTACGCAGCAAAACCCATGGCGGGCAGCTATTCATAACGCGGCGGGGATGGCATAGCAAACCAGAGCGGCGGAGGTGTATTCCCAGAAGCAGGCAGGCATCGCATGCACGCAGAGGCTCAGCCTAACTAAAGCGTCTGGTGTGCCATACAAAACCCAGCCGGCCCAGGGCAGAAAGCAAGGAAAAGTTGGCGACTCTGCCACCTGGTGCCGCGGTCCCACCACTGCTGGCAGCAGCATAACTTCAACACGATCACATGACACAACATTTCCATTCAAACTAAGCCACAACAGTCGCCCAGGCCAAAGCCTACCCCGCGACCGCCTTGGATCGGCACGATGAAAAAATGCGACATCAAAACATCCGTCGAACACCTACTTACGTTTATCGCTACCGACAACAAAGCTCTGTCATTGTTCAAAAAAGCTACCGACGATGATGGCCGCTTTTCATTCCTCGCCTACATCTTGCCAACCCTCGAAAAGTCCTCTTCCTACCGCAAAGAGGAGCTGATAAAGCAGAACTGGTTGCGCGAGATCACTAGGGAATGCGCCACCAAAAAAATCACCATTCCTCTATGCCTCATCGAAGCCAGCAAAACACGGAAGAAAAAATCAAACGATCATAAATTGACGAAGAGGCGATTGAGCCAAAGCCTCGGTTTCACAGCCTGTGCTCGCAAGATTAATGCGGCAAGATTCGCCAGCGTCACCGAAACCACGGTCAAAACGTACAGTGCCAAAGATGCTTATCCACCTCTCAAAACTTGGGTGTACGAAACGGGCACCATTCGAGATCGATGGGAGGATCATCTCACGTCAGGCCACCGTGCAGACATCCGCAACCCCTACCTTCCACTGATGAAAGTCGACCCATCTCTCCTTGACCATGATATAGCCGTCGACGATAGCCGCCTTTTTCGGGATTCCGATGGAGAGGAAGTTTGCTACGTCTTCCGCGAGTTTTGCTCAAACAAAGCAGTACTCGGCTCGGTGAGCGACATCGTTGAAGAATCTGTTGACATCCGCCGCAATTGCCGAGTAAGTTCTACCATCTCAACCGCAGCGCAACCTTTCCTGATGAATGATATCAGATGGACGATCCCGGCGACCTTGTCCAAATCGGTTTCTCTGCAGGTTCCCGCAACGCTCCCAAGTTCAATTGGGTCAGAAACATAACGCGCTGCAATCTTCCAAAACAAGTCGTCGCCGACTTGAACTATCGCTCCAGCTCAGCTTTTGCGCTGTTCTGGAACTTATCCAAGGACATCCTTCCCAAAGAGATTATCGACGACTTCAATGCTTTCTTGGAAAAAGACGGTATCCTCCGGATGAACCCCGCAGATGGAGCTGCAAAGGATTTCGCCAACGACAAGCGCCATCCTGCCACAGGCGACTACACCATTCAAATTGGTGACGAAAAGTTTCTATTCAAAAATATCGAACTCGCCCCTCCCTGCGGAGTGTTCGGTCGAAACTACGCAAGGTCGGCACTTACTTTTACGACATGCAATCTGATTCTTATCATTTCTTAGGGCCATGCACTTCGAACACCAGCCTCACAAGTATGCAATGGCCTGGACAGTCAGAAGAGACCATCCACCTGATGCAGGCGGCCACTTCTACATCGGGACTTACAGAATTCGGATCCAGGCTGCGCCCAACACTCTCGTCATTTGGAAACCAACCGACATCCACGGAACGAGCTTGCAAGACCTAGATCCGAACGATGAAAATCCTGCCTTCATTCAAACGGGTCTCGCCATCGTAACTCCCAATCGGCTTCGCAAACTATGGAGAGATTACAAGGAGAATGCCATAACCTACGGTGACCTCGTACTTGAGTTGACTGCTAAGAGCGATGACGATGATTGAATTAACTAATTTTGTACATACAAAGAACATAGTATGCTGCATTGACCTGCATCTGCTGCTCACTTTGAAATGAATAAAAAAAGAGTCAGGGACTCCGGGGCGGACTGGCCTGCCGCTAAAGCATCATGATGTTGTATCAATGTCACGGTATGCCACATGACCTGTGAGTCGGCCCATGGCCAACACCATTGCTACCTCAACAACGTTGACCCTTCATATGTATGCGTTCAGGAGGCTACCGCACAGGGTGCATCTGGCAAGTTCATTCATATCGAACAGGCTGAGGTTTCGCTGAGCCGGCAAACCTTGGTCCATGGGTCGCCGCTTTGAAGGAGACGTTCGCGACAACGCACAGTGCTGGTAAAGCTGCAGACCCAATTTGAAAGCTGCGTCCTTGATACCACAAATCCGGATGTGTAAAAGCAAGATCTATTGAACACATAGCTAAATTCCGGATGTAAATGAGTGAATAGATTAGTTCGGAACATTTCACTGCTGCTCCGCCTTGGCCCTCGCAGCCGCCTCCAACTCGCTGAAAGATCCGCTCTTCAAGCACATGCCCCGGAAGATTCCATCCTCCTTTCGTATAAGGTTCCGAGGAGAATCAAACTCGGCAATCTGCAAAGCAAGCCTGTGCTAATACACTTCAAGTCTGCATCGATGTACTTGGGTTAAACTATTCAGAAACCCCCCTTTCTGGTAGAAACCCGGGGTTTCCGATGTGCTTACATGTCCCTTGTCTAAAACGATGAGGCGGTTATAGTCGATAACGGTGCGGAGGCGGTGGGCAACTATAATTGGGTCAGATAAAACAAAGAATGCAGGCAGCAGGGGCTTGCCTGCCAGTAGAAGGGAGTCGTTAAACTCCTCGCGAATGGTAGCCTGGATCTTGGCATCAGTTGCGAAATCAATGCTACTCGTAGCTTCATCCAAAACGATGATCGACGAGCGCCGCAGTAATGCGCGGGCCATGGCAATAAGTTGCCGTTGACCTTGGGAGAAATTAGTTCCTCCAGCTGAAACTTTGGTGTCCAGCGTGACAGTAGTTTTCGAGTCTATTTCGGTCGTAGTAGACACTGAGCCGACTGTGCTCTCTCTTTCAACATCGCGGATGGATGCTGGCCTGGAAGAGGCACGAGAAGAGGAGGCAGATTGGTCTCGTGAAACTTGCTGAGGGCTGTCCGTGATCATTTGAACACGGCGGAGGACGTCTAGACATTCACTATCGGTGTGTTCGCCTGAACAGAGTTTAGCAACAAAAGGAAGACACCATCACCATAGACCTACCAAACGGATCAAGATTGTCTCGAAGACTGCCCGAGAACAACGTAGCATCTTGGGGTATAAAAGTCTGCGATGACAGTTAGATGCTGATGACAGTTTCCAGCAACCATGTGCCTACCAATCTCGAACGGAGATCATGAATACCTATGGTAGATATATCAATTCCATCTATGATAATGCGGCCGCTGGAAGGATCAGCCTGAAAGGGGACTAATCGACTACGCTGGAGGCACAGGATCAGGAAACTTACGAATCTGAGAATACTGATAGCCAAGGTCGATTTTCCGCTTCCTATCAAGGCGAACATCAGATTACGTTGGGATGAAGATAAAGCAAAACGAGCCAGTGCGACCCAGGAGACCAACACTCTCACCCGCCTTCAGGGTGAAGGAAACATCGTGAAGCACAGCAGGGAGATCTGGAGCATACTTGACTTCGAGGTTCTCAACCCGAATAAGGGCGTCGTTGTCAGAACTCGAAGGCCAGTAAGCGGGAACGTGGTTGGACTCAAGTACTGCAGATGGCTCTTGTCGAAGGTCCAGACTAAATGACAGTTCTTGAATTAAAGGTCGTCAATAAGAGTAAAAAAAGTAGCTCACTATTCAACAACACGTTCAACGGAGCTAAAGAAGACCCAAACAGCGTCATCACATTGAGGGACTTACTTGAGATCCAGTTCCAGAGCTGTGAAAGCGAAGGTTAAAAGAGTTGAGGAAATGACCAAAAGAAATGCCTCACCAGTCCAGAATCGACATGCCCAATAAACTAGAATGAGTTCAGAAGAGAGGTCGTACATACTCGAAGCAGATCTTACCTGAAGACGTGAAAGCCATAGCACTGGTCATACAAAGACCGGCAAGACCAGCCCCATCGGTGAGCGTGGCGATAGAGAATAAGCCTGACACCAGGACGGCAACAGCTCCCAGAGAGTCAAAATTCAACAAGAGCCACCGATGGGCCATCCAAAAGGTGTACCACATCTGTGGAAAACAATAAGGTTTGCTTCAAGGTTGGTCCGAGAGAGCGCAATCTAACCTTGGTAGTCGTGTCAATCCTCTTGTGGAGGTTGTTAAGGAATCGCCGCTCTGCAGAGAAGGCTCTGACGGTGACGATACCCTCCAACAACTCCCCGAAATCAGAAAAGATGGGAGATCGCGTGTTGGACTCCATTCGTCGCAAGTCACGACCAGTATTCAAGTAGCTTATCGCTAGCTCGCGATATGCAAAGCCGATGAAGAAGGCCGGGATCAAAAAGTACAGGAATGCGACGCTGGTAACAATGTCAGTGCTGAAATCTCGTTGGTTAGAGGAGACTTACGCGACGGTGATGATGGCAGCAAAGAAACTGGCAAGGGAAGAGTTCACGGCTTGAAGTGAACCTGCTAGAGAGGAGTCAATAGTTTTGATGTCCTGAAATGACCACGTCGATGAGTGAGAACATAAAAGAAGAGGGACAAGCCACACCTTTCCGAAACAATTGAGCATTTGGCCTAAAGCCAAATGAGCGTCAGTTAATCAAGAAGGTGAGTAATGTTACCAACCTTGAGGAGTGGTATCATGAAACCTAAATGTAGCCCGTATGACCGTAACGAGGAGTTGCCTACAGGCAGCAAATAAGACGACGACGCCTCATTCACTCAAAACGCGTACTTGAACAAAATCCGAGAAGCCCTCAATGCCCCAGTATACTGCGCAGTGACGGACAAAACACTGGCCAAAGCACTGGCAAAGCCAATCGCAGAGTAGATACCAATGTAGAACAAAGGGTGGTCGATCGCGCTTGGCCATTCGATACCGAAAATACCTTTCTTGGCGAGGATAGTTTGATATGGCGAGTAATAGTGGTGTGTAAAATGTGCATCCATGGGGATTTCGTGCTCCGCTGTTGCGAAAGATCGGAATGCGTAGAAGGATGGTGTAGCTCCGTTGTTTCCGTATGGTTCACCCCAAGTCTGAGCGGAATTGTCAGTTTCTTAGCATATTCCGAGCGAATATGATCCTACCTTGATCCAGAGCTTTTCACCTACGCCCAACAGCTGGACGATGACAATGAGGGCACTCAAGATCACCCAAGTCCAATATGATCTACGAATCATCAGCAGCGCAAAAGGTGCATAACAACCACACTTACGAAGCCTTGAGATAGCTGTTATATATTGACCACTTGACGCCCCCCGTCTCGCGATGTTAATCCTTGATTGACTTGCGTGGTTTCTTCGTATCTTCGATGGGTGACTTCGGGTCACCATCGAAAACCTCCGGATCGCCAGCCGCAACGACTGCTTCCTTAAGCTCTTCCTTCTTGACGTCAACAGCGGTGTCCAGGGTGATGTTCTGCAGAATACCTTGAGCCCGTAAATCCTGAATTGGACCTTGAGCATCGATACGGCCGTCGAGCATCCTGACGAGGTAGGTGGCGCCAGGGAGAACTAGTTCAACGGGGTGCGTGATGAGGACCTATGGCGGGGAATGAACAATGGAGGGTGATTGCTGATGTACAAACTTGCGGCTGTTCGGTTTGCGAGCAGGGGTCCACAGAGAAGGTTGTCGTACAAGAACCTGGACGTGTGGCTATCCTATATCCGTAGACGCACAATCATGTTCGGTCCTGGTTGAATAAAGAAGCCACTTACAACAGCACTACGGGGATCATCTAGTACAGCATATTTCGTACGAGCATAGACTGCGCGAGCGAGAGCAACCCTGTGAAAGAAAAAATTGTTATAGATGACTAATGTCCTAGAAAGCCCACAAATCCTTACCTAGCCTTCGGACCTCCCAACAAACTGACACCTCTAGCCCCAATCTCCGTCGCCTCCCCATCCTCCAAAATCTCCAAATCAGGCTTCAGAGCGCAACACTCCACAACGGCATTATACCGCTCCTCATCAAAGGGGAATCCAAACAAAATATTATCTTTGATAGACTGCTGCCTCAACCACGGAGACTGAGCAGCGTACGAAATCGCATGCATGTATCCATTCTCGTCGATCCTTGATGTGTTCTTTGACATGATGATCTTGCCTTGTTGTAACGTCATCTTTCCAAGCAGCGCCATCTACATACCAAATGGGCAATTAAAATAAAGCGGGCAGCGAAGGAATACGACGACGTACAAGAATAGCCGTTTTCCCGGATGCAGTAGGTCCAGTAACGACGGACAACTGTCCCTCTGGAAACCGAACTGTAATATCACGAAGCTCAAACTTGTGGTCGGTCTCCAGCCCAGCTAGCAGCGATCCAGTGTCGCTGGCAGCCGCAGTCTCAACATCGTCATTGGAGAACGTTATGCTTGGAATGTCACTTGACGCGCTTGGGCTCAGAACCCCATTCTTCGTCTTATCCCATTCCTTCTGTTTCTCAACATCAACGACTTCGTTCCACTTGAGAGTCGCATTTTCCAGTCCCAAGCCCTCCTCATCTTCTCCGCCAGGGAGGTGGGGCCCTGTTGAGTTTGAGTACTTCTCCAAAGAAGATACTTGGTCCGTAACTTCTCGTCGTCCAGGTACACAGCAATAAGTTTGAGCGCAACACCAGTCTGTTATATCGTTTTATCATTTGTTATGAAGCCTGGAAGATAGGAACCTGCCGTACCTGGAGGATTTAGATAATCCATGTTAGAATAACGTTCAGGGGGGTTCTAACCATCCCAAAAAGTGCGATAGACTACAACCAAAACCAATCAGCGATCGTACCGCATAGGTGAAAAAAGAGAAGGGCCCACCGTAAACGCAACGCTAATAGTCAACTCGCCTCCTTGCATGACAAACACGAAGAACGAGACAATGGACACCAAAATGGGGGCACACGTCCAAAGGGGGTAAAACATGACGGAATTGATGCGAGCTGGGAAGAGAGAACATTGTCAGTGATGATAGTATGATAGGTCGGAATCCGCACACTTGATCATCCACCCCATGTCAACCTCCCTCGCATCCAACGCTCTCCCAATCCAATGTTCTTCCCACGCAAAGAATTTGATGAATTTGACCTGCGCCCCATAGGTCAGGCCATTGATTACAAGACGAAAACAGAGTGAGATGGATTTACAGCACCAATGAGCTCATTCAACACCCCCATCCGCTTATCCCTTGCAGCCAACAGGCCCTTCTGGATCCGGATACTCCGTTTCGCGATGAAGCTGTTAAGAGGCCATCCCGCCAATAGGACGATGAACTCGGCGAATGCGCTCCAGTCAAAGAGTCTATCAATTGTTTTTGTGTGTGCAAGTTAGTTTCTCGTGGGTGGGTGAGGGATGAAGGTAAGAACGTACTGGTACAAGAAGATACCAGCGATCAGGATCTCGAATAGTGCTGCATCGGTTGTGTGTCAGTAAGCAGGAATTGGGGAGTGTGAGGGGGGAGTAAAGTTACCTCCGTAGAGGAAATAAAATGCTGATATGGTTTGTGAGATCTAGTGATTCGATTCTGTGAGCCAATGTCGGGGCGAAGAAAAAGAGAATTACTGACGCGATTCGCATCCCCAGCCGTAAGAGTGACCATCTTCCCAACATCCGCGCCAGCCTTTGGATCATCCGCATTCACAGCCTTTTCCTTTTCTTCCTTCTTCTCAGCTTTAGCCTTGCCTAGATCTACCATCAGAATGGCCCCCGCACAAGCAGAACGGGGGGATGCACACGTTTTCGTTTCCCTTTGTCCTCCGTCGTCGTGTTATCTTTGGCCTTCTCCTTCTCCTCCTTATTGACAACACCCGAGAAATCCTTCCTCTTCAGCGCCTTGTCATATATCGCCGCCATAAGCTTAGATGTAATCCTCGTGGACGCGAGTCGTCCATACCCTAGGTGCTGCACATCGGCCTGGGCCTTAAGTAGCGTGCACGTAAACGCCAGGAAGGCATAAATGTACGCTCGAGTTTGGCTTTCGGGAGGAGGGTGCTCCAAATCGATGGCATCGAGGATTCGTCTTGGGTAAATTATCAGGGAAGGATTGTATGAGTACCAAGCCTACTTACTTGAGGAAGAAAGGGCCTGCATAGTTGAATACCACGCTTACAAAAGTTAGTGAGAAATCGAGGCTGGCGCAAGGTTAGCAGCGAAAAATTAAAGAGAGGAGCGCAGCGTACATTAAATCAAGCGGGTTGGCGGTCCACAAGCGGCGCAGGAGCGTTGACTGTGTTATTGCGCTGAATTTGACGAAGATTGGGCGCGGTTGCATAGTTGGGCTGAGGTTCCAGACGCGACGTCAATCTCATTCTGCGTATTGTCCCTGCCCAAGTCGACGAGGGGTTTGACCCAGAAGAAGGTGACCCACCCCCAGAGGGAAGTGTAGTCATCCGGGGTGACAGATCGGCCCTATATGATGTTAGCCATGATCAAGGGAACCAATGGGATTACGTACGATATCAGATGGATCGATGAGGTTGCTGGGAACTGCGAGAGGCATGCTGAGTATAAGACATAATAGGCCGATGACTGCACGAGGTTTGAGGAGAGAGCGAGGATGGTGAGGGGAAGCGGATATGGGGTGGAGAAGACGGTGTGGTCGTACAACAATCCTCCAATTTGGAGAATGGCAGAGCCGAGGAAGAGAAGGTAGATGGTGAACATGTCATATGGTGGTGTAGCTGTCGGATGGGCAATGGGTCGTATGACTGTGTATAGCCAGACCAGGGCAATAAAGAAGGGGAGGTCACCGCTCTGAGGATCTTTGTACAAGCTGTACAACCCATGCGCAACCCAGCAGAGAGGAGAGAAGAAGAATCAATTCCGAAGAGATGTTGACCAACCACGTGGTAATATAAGTACAGGTCCCGATTCGTCCGTTCGTGATAACATCGCGCAAGAAGGGCACTGAGCCTCAAACTTGGACTTGAAGATGATCTCGGGATACCTACGATTCCGCCAACGCCGGGTGTGAACAATCTGACTTGCGGCTTGCCGTGGTCCTGGCTTAGTGATTTACTAGGTCGATGAGCGCATCTGGTAAAATTTTTTCAATCTTCGGATTTGATTCTCCGAGCTCAACTGATGCACGTTTACCTAGGTCTATATGTTCAAGTAGGATTCTGTGCACAGACGATTCAAGGGAACCATCGAGACCCAGGACAGCAAGCGCGTCGTCAACGGCAAGCCCGTCACCATCTTTCCACTGATGATGGGACAGCCTCGTGTACAGCGTGATTCTAGACGTTAGAAGAAATAACAAGGAAGTTTTGGGCATGTGGTAGGTAGTCTGTTTCATCCATGCCTGCTGCAGCTAACCACCATCTAGGAATGGCCATGCAGGTGCTTTCGTCATCGACAAAGTGTGTATCCGTTGAATCCTCCCATATACTGCAAGTCTCACATTGCGTTCATTTCTAGACGCTGGAAGAAATAACAAGGAATTTTTGCACGATCCTCTTTATGTAGCAGGTATTCCGCTTCATCCAGGCCTGCTGCTGCTAATCACCATCTAGGAATGGCCATCCAGGTGCTTTCGTCATTGACAACGTGTGTATCCATTGAATCATCGCCTATACCGCGAGTCTCACATTATGTTCAATTCTAGATGTTGTTTGAACAATCCTCTTTATGTGGTAGGTAATCCGCTTCATCCAGGCCTGTTGCCGCTAACCACCATCTAGGAATGGCCATCCAGGCGCTTTCGTCATTGACAAAGTGCGTATCCGTTGAATCATTGCCTATACCGTGAGTCTCACATTGCGTTCAACAACGATATGTACGCCTCTTTCTTCCCTCTCTTTACAAGCGCTGACTCCGAAGTCCTCTTGTCAAGAAACAGATACCATGAGTCTCATGCTGCGTTCAACAACGATATGTACTCCTCTCTCTCCCTTCCCTTTACTCCCAGTCTTCCTGCCAAGAGACAGATACCAATCCTAGTAGTGCACATAGATGAGTTGATTGTAAAGGCAAGACATTTGTATCTAGAATGTCGTAGTTTATAGCGCTTAAATAAGATTGATTTTATTACATCTGTGGTATAATAAGTGAGATTACAGGGTTCATAAAGATATTGTGTAAAGCCAAAGATCATCTTCACAAAGCTCGATGTACATCTTTAAAAGATTCTCCATGGTCTTTCAAAGATGCCCGTATCTCTGAAAGAAAATGTACCTGTCTCCCGAAAGATGTATGGTCTCTATGTCTTTGAAGTCTTTAGGTCTTTCCAAAGACCCCAAAGACGCCCAAAGACAACCCTCACGTTTTCCTGATGGCCACAGATGTGGGTTAGGGTTCCATTTTAGGGTGCCGGTCCGCGAACGCTTGCTCCATTTCCACCCTTATATTTGCGCCCCTGATAATCCGATCTTATCACAAAACTTAATAACCCTTATCAGGCGTCAAGGACATCGATACTGGATGTACAGGACATGCATGGTTGTCTCATGTATCATATCATTAAGTCAATTGTTTACAGCTGATGAACCTCAACGACCGCAGTACAATAGAGCCAACTGATGGTCGGTAACAACAAACACATGAACATATTCAGTACGTTAACCAGGCATGTGCCATCAGCCTTCAGATGACTGTATATTCACCCAGCGATTCAGTCACATTTTGGCGTCCAAGTCGAGTCGTTGCCTTTGCAGACGGGCGATAGAATCGGCCGGGATACATTCCAGATTCAGTGGCAGCATGGAGGGGAGAGGGATGACATGTGGATCCTCCAATGGTTTGGCAAATTCAAGGTCTTCTTTGGCCCTGAAGAAGACCTTTTGGGAGAATTTGAGCCAGCGGCCTCGGTGAGCCGTTTGAAATACACGCAAGGATTCTTCGAACTGATTTGAAATTGCAGCCCAGGCTGGGGAGGAAAGTTTGTGGGCCTTGGGCTGATAGAAACCTGACCTCCATTCGTATATCGCTATGAAAACCTTCGCGGCGTAAGGAGGGAGGATTTCCGGATTTATCGGGGGGAACTCACCAGTGTAACAGCTGTGGCAACCACATCCGTTGAGTATCCATGATAAGGAGGATGTGTCAGCAGCGCCGGCTGACTTCCGCCGTAGATGAGAGTGGTCGTCACCTCCACAAGGACTTCGTCGCCAAGCTGCTCCCAAGGCTTACCAGGGCCGTAGAGAAATGGCAAACATTCGTGCAGGGAGCCGGCCTTCGCCTTCACCTTTTCAATGGGGCCAGTGAGATCGTATTTGGATGCGACGAGATACCGTGCCACCAGACGTGCGAAGTCGATGTCGCTTTGTCGGAGGTTGGAGGCGGAGATGGCTCCAGTTTGTGGAATTGCCTCAGTAAGCCCTGTCTCTGTGGCCAATCCAAAGAACCCATGTATGATCTTACTAAGTCCTAGCTGCTGTGGACGCGTGCTTTCCTGGTCGTCAACCAGCAAGGTGCCAAGCTCTTGCTGGAGATGCTTCTTTAGGAAGGCCTTCATGACGTGGCGGTGAACACGAGCCTCTGCCTGTAGGTTGGACTCCACTGAGTACAGAGCTTTGTTAACCATTTTACCTGTCCACAGAATCGACATCTTGTGAATGGCCTGGGTGTAAGGCCGGGTGAAAATGAAGTGCCTCATCTCATCTGGGGCCCGCTTCGGCTTCAATCGCAGAGCGAGGTTAACCTCGACAGGTCGAAATACACCAATGAAAATGAGGAGTGGGAGGCCCACACCTTCTGTGAGAGCCCACCAGGCAGGATAGTTGTCTCTATGTACCTGTTTTGCTCGTGGATTTCCAAGACAGACCATGTCGTCAATAATGTACAGATTCCGGGGGTACTTAAGAACCGGCGCATGCTGGAACATTGCGGTCTGCCATGCTCTAGGGGGAACACCATTCGGACCGTAGAGACAGCGGACAAGCGTCTGGAGGAATGCTTGGGAATTCTGGAGCGTCTGTATCATCTCTTCTTCCGTGAGCGCGAGAAGGCAAGACGCCAGCTCTTCGATCAGGGGCTTGAGGAGCAGCTTATTGTCAGGCCTTTCAAACAGAGATACCAAAGCATCCGGATTATCCGAGAAGGAGGACACACGGAGGTCTTTCAGTTTCTCTCTCGGAAATGCTCTTGGGAATAGCGAGTGTAGGTTCTCCTGGAGCTGCTTTGACGCTTCCACCTTGTTCTGGATAAAGTTGTCCAAATTGATGGATATCTTGTCTTGGTAGCTGGAGGAAAATTCCAGGGAGTGTGCGTCAGCCGACCACAGGATGCTAGAAACGGCTCGTTCCAATTTTACATAGCGCAAAACCGTGTACCAGACCACACAGCAACGGCCCCACTGGCCACTCCCTCTTGCACGGAAGATGGCACTGGAGTTTTTCAGGAATCTGCCGGATGAGACTGTCAGAGGCAGGTAGGAAACGAGCTCTATGAGGCTCACGTTAGGATCCCCTTGGACCTCTCTGTATCGCTGGAGTCCTCGGAACTTTCTCCCGGGGCACCAAGGTCCATGAAGTCAAAATCGAGAACCTCATTGCCCCCTGGCTCTGTGCCGAACGCGTCAGCATCAGCATTGCCGCCGATTTCATCATCCGCTTCACCCTCTTCACCCTCTTCACCCTCGTCTGTGTCATCGTCATCATCAACATCATCAGCGTCTTCACCACCCACCACTGGTGGAGATCCGTATGGTGCGTGATAACCACCCAGGAAAGCTGAGTGGACCAAAACAGCTCTACTGATGTTCTTAGTTGTACGCATTATGTGGGAGATCATCGCCGATGGGGGCTTCCAACCATGCGTGGGATGTATCATGAATGCGAGGGCAGTTTGCTCCAGGACGGAGTCAATGTTCTCTGTTGGGGAGAGCCCCCCAGTGGTGAAGACCTGGACCAGAAACGCATGGATGAACCTGATGACGACATTCCCTCCCAGTCCATCCTCGCTGCTGGCGATCGACCTCAAGAAGTCTGCCACGATGTCTTGAAGTCCATCCTTCCAAAGAGGGCAGAGCTTTCCCAGCATCTTCAGACGTTCGACATCGATTTCGTCCTTGGACTCCTGTAGGCGCATCCACCTCAGAGGGAGGGAGATCATTCGTGTGATGAACGAGCCGTAGCTTGAGGCAGTGATGTGGGAGGGGCTGTGGTATCTTCCTTTCGAGCTGGATTGAGCATGAGGGGAGATCAGAAAGTGGTGAGCGTTAGGGAAACCAGTTGCTCACCCATAAGTAATTGAGTCCCTCAAAACAGGGTGGGCTGCTGATACTCTGTGATCAGCCTCTAGGATGTAGTGTGTTGCCATTTTTCGGATAGCTTGCAGTGTCATTTCCACCTTCCACGGCAAGGTTCCGACCGGGAATCTGCGAGCTCCCTCTCGTGAAGGAGGTTCTATGAGGGCTAAGAGTTCCGTTGGGTGCTGGATGTCGACTTTGCGTAGATAACGCAAGTAGCCGATTGCTTGGACATGGGCAACCAGTTGAACTGGAGCCGTGGGTGGTAAAGAGGGGGCTGTGAGAACAGGTGGGATTGCTAGTGCTTTTTCGGTGCAGGGTGGCTTCCAGCTCTCTGAGAGTGCCACACGAAGGGAGAGAAGTGATTGGAAGTTGAAGAGAGGTATGGTGTAATGCCCAGGAATGTCTTTCGCCTTTCTGATGTCCTCAGCATGCCCACCACCAGGCTTCTTTCTCTCAGCCAACTTGTGCCGAGTGATCTTGTCCACCCACTTTCCACAGACATTGCAGGCGAACCTGCGCTCAGGATCCCTCAAGCCAGGAATTTTGTCAGGGACCTCCAGGCCCTCATGCACGCGTCTGTAGATTGTCTGTGGAGTGTCGTCCTTTCGGATGTCGAAGGCTCGAGAAAGGTGGGACAGCATGTGAGGCTGGTTCCCTGCCTTGTCTTTCCAAATCAAAAGGCGGCAGAGGTCACCATGGAGGAGGATCCGAGATTGGGAGGGTTGCACAAGTGCCTGAAGCACCGGGGACCAGTAGAGTCCCAGGTACCGAAGCAGAGCACAGCTATCGTCCCTTATCAGTGACAGTGAGGGAGGTGGCTGGCTGTGGCTGCAGCGAAAATTGCCAAGGACATAAGTGTTGTCTTCTTCTACGGAGAGCTTGGGAGCGACAGGATCAGGGTCCGGTTCTGGAAAGGAACCCATGAGCTTTTTGAGGAGCTCGTCCTCGGTCACTGGCAGTGGATTCAGTTGGTTTGAAATTTGAATGGAGGTGGAAAAAACCGAGCCACTCACATTTTCTACCAATTTCCTTGCCAGATTGTTTGGGCAGTTTATTTTTCTGGCCTTTCTTCGGTCTTTGATCTGGCTCCCAGTCCATCAGCATGTTTTCATCCTCAGAGGAAGATGGGGGTGGGTGGTTGGAAGCAAGGGTGTCATCTGTCTCTCTGTGGGAGATGGGAGGCTTTTGAGACCGGAGCGCCCTGTAGCCAGTGGATGAAGAGGTGAAAGGCTTTCTTTGTGTGAGAACGACGCCATCGAAGACCAAGCGCCTTGGGGTAGGATCTTTGGAGGATTGCAAAACTAAGGTCTTATCTCCAGAGCTTGGATCTGGTTTGCAGTCCATCATGTGGTCTTCCTCGGAGGACTCAGGTTGGTGGTGGGGAGTGCAAGTGTCATCTTTCTCTCCGCGGGAGATGGGAGGTCTTTGAGGCTGGAGTGCCTCATAGCTAGTGGATGGGGAGGCGAAAGGCTTTCTTTGTGTGAGAACGACACCGTCGAAGACCAAGTGCCTCGCTGTAGGACCTCTAGAGGATTTCGAAATTAAGAATTCATCTTCGGAGCTTGGATCTTCATCATGCGAGCTCCCAAACAACTCAACGAACAAATCCTCCCTAGAGGATGTCTCCTGTCTGGGTCTTTGAGCTGGGCCTTCAAATTGCGTGGACAATGTGTTTTTTCGCTTAGAAGTAGGAGAGGAATAGGAAGGTGAGATAGGCTGTTTTCGAGTTTTTTGAGTCTCATCTTCGGAGCTTGGATCTTCACCATGCGAGCTCCCAAACAACTCATCGAACAAATTCTCGATGGAGGATGTCTTCTGTCTGGGTCCTTGAGCTGTGCCTTCAAATTCCGTGGACGATGTCTTTTTTCTCTTAGAAGGAGAGGCATAGGAAGGTGAGATAGGCCGTTTTCGAGCCATGGTGCAAAATTCAAGGGTATGTGAGTGCGTGCCGCGAGTTTGATTGGTCATATGACCGCGTCTTGCTGTATGATAACCAGGTACTACGCCGGGGGAACAAGAAAAAGTAGCTACTAGCCGCGTTGTTCTCAACTGCGCAGGCTCGGAAGTTGATTTTGAATGGCACCTCACCCTTATTCTCCTTTTATGTCATGCTTAGTCCCTCTTCAGTGAGTTCAACCACGTTAAGAACGCCAATGACGACTGTGAACTTCTCCCAGGTACCACTCCTCTACCCGATAGTGATGCGGCTTTCAGAAACGGTGAACAGTTTTGGCATGAACAGACAGCGTACCATTTGATTCACAACTCCAGTTATGGTGGATGGTTAGAGACCTGACCGTGGCCGCGAACATCGCTGCCCTGGCTTCAAGTCTCATAGTGCTTGGTTCTGGCTATTTGTTCTTCTCCTTTTCGGATTCACAGCTCTCGTTGTGTTTTACTACTATCATCGGATTGGGCTCACAAGAGGGTACGTTTATGCAGTATCTCCGTCATTACTTTCGTGATGCATTTAGCACCATCCGCCTTCCTGGAGACCGGAGCAAGGCCTGCGTACGGTGGCGACACGGGCATCGTCTCTACTCTCGCTTCTGTTCCTTGGTTCATCGTCGGCGTTGCGGGTATTGCCTGGAAATGGGTTATATCTCATGGGGAGCGTAGGGTATCAGAACTTGCCGATAGATGACGATGCACAGGTACTGAGGTACGAAGCTGAGAATTAAAATGTTGATATACAACAAACGTCAATTGCCCTATGCAGCACTGCCCTTATTTTATTGTTCTCCGGCATGAGTCCCAATATGACACCCGAAATACAAAGCATAGATAATGTTCTAGCGAAGTCCAATGCATGTAGTCTACCCTGTTTTCTGTGGTTCTCGATGCCTGTTAGGACACTACCACCCTATATGAATAATTGGCCAGCCAAGCATAGCGGAACTATGAAAGTCATGCTGGCCAACCATGGAATGGGAAGGAAGACTTCTGATGGGACGCACTGCTGAGAACGGTAAATGCGTTGGATTGAATGATCACTGCAGCCTGTTCGACTACTCCGTATGTTACAGATCCGAGCTGTGTGATGACAATGTAATGCGTAAAGGAGAGTCAACCAACGCACATGAGCAGCAAATTCGGATGAGTAGATCGTCAAGTCGGCGATTCGGACATGGGCTAAAACACAAGTCAGTCTCACTTTCACTTTGATTAACGACAGCTCACCCGTTCCATGAAACATGAATCTGAGGGTTGGCATTGACGACACCACCCAACTCCTTGGGGAGCATCGAGCAGCTGGAAGCTGGATGGTACTGCGTGCAAGCGCCTGATTCCCGCAACCACGCTTCTATCTGCTCATCAGTCTGGACATCAGGAACGGGAGTGATTTCTGCTCCTAGGGTCGTTCCGAGGCGACGCCGACGCTGCGTGGAGCTTCACGCCTCCGCGCATCATAACCACACCTATACGATATAATCAATTAACAGACAGTGGCGATGTATGGTGGGAAGTTTACCTGCGCAGCGGGAATAGGACTGTGGGTCGATGACGATGGGGTCAAGAGGGTTGTTCGAGTTAATGTAAAGCTGTCCGCGGCTGAAATCCATAGTATTTCGGTGTAGAAAAGTGAGTGAACAGTGTACCTGAATGGGTGTTAGAGTGCCGCTTGTATGCCCGCCGTTCCCGGAGAGATAACACTCAGTAACAGTTCCAATTGCGCCGTTTGGTCCATAATGTGAGCCGTGAGGTCATACACCGCCTTGCACCCTTGCACAACCTCCAGGTACTGGGTCGGCACAAGACTGCTTGCGGAGTCGTCCAACGCTGCTTAGACATCAGCTTGGAACATTCCGGAATCGTCGGTGAACCCGAAAAGAGCGGAATTGTTGACAAAGGCAACTGCCTCGCTAATGAGCAATTAAAACTCCGGAGTTTACTGTGTGATTCTTATGAGGGTACTTGTGGCAGATGGGCAGCGGCATACGCGCAGAGAAGTCGGACTGGAATGATACATGTCGCCAGCTGTTTCCAGGGGGGTTTGCCCGACTACGCCTCCGGTCTACCGTGCGACCAAGAGAGGTGATAACAGCAGGGACATCACTTACCAGGTGATCTTGGAGATGATGACCGACGCCTGGAAGCTCGAGTTTCACTGGTAACAACCACCGAGTCGAGTACATCCTTTGGTCCAACACCACTATGAAGCAAAATCTTCGGCTTGCCCAAAGAGCCACCAGCGAGAATCACTTCCCTTCTCACGTTGTGGTCATCAGCTTGCTATCCGCTAAATTCATGAGTTTAACCGCGTTCAAGAGTCCCCCACGCATCCATCTCTAGCGAGGATGGACGCACGAGATACATAGCATTGATTGCTAAGGGGCCTCCGAGAAGCTGAGGTGCCGCTAGGAGATGGTTCCTATGTGACAGTAATGTGTTACTTTACCTTTCCCCTGGGCCACCCAACAGCGCGATTGCCCAGATTCCGGTGACATGCTGCCAATCATAACTAGATCCAATCTTCGAGGAATAGACCTGCGAGAACTTCCGAATCACCTGCGGAGTGGGAAGTTAGAAGGTGAGTCAATCAAAGCTTAAAACATTCCGAACCAACCCCTGGGCCCTCACATTCTCGTTTAGTAGTTTTTTGTGGTATTAAGTGGAGATAAATGAGATAACTGAGCGAGCAAACAAAGGAGGGTAACGGCAAGGGATGCGATGCGATTAGAAGTAGCTAAGATACGTAAGAATGGAAGGTGGAGAGGGAAACGGAACGAATGAATGAATGAATGTCGGGGTTTGTTATGAGAGGGTGCAAATGGCGTCGGCTGATGGAAGGATGTTTCAGTGTTTCAATTGACTTGACGTGGTTAGGGTCGCAGCTTTTCGCAGACGTCCTCCATATTGGGTGTCTTTTCCAGCACCTGGGCGATAGAGGGGGGTCGGCTTCGTTTTAGATTGGCAGTGTAGACGCTAGTTGTGCTCGATGAGGCCGTCAAAGATGTGGAAATGCAGTGGGACGCATGGGAGGCGAGTTGTTCCTCTTGTTGGTCAGACAATTCAGTCTTCCCTGTAGTGGAGGAGGGGACTTCAGGAATTGCGGAGAGCGATGATACCGTTACACTTGGGCTTGGTGGTAATAGTGAGGAGGTAGATGATGAGGGCGAGATGGAAAGAGAGCTCAGAGAGGATCTATTGGTTGCACCTGAGCGGTAGGGTACGTCTGGAAGAGCGGCGTCTGGAGCGAGACTCTTGGAAGCGCGTTTTCCAGCTGTGGCTGATTGATAGAGGCTGTAACTACTCTGGCCGAGAGTGAATGGTCGTCGCAACTTCTTATCCTGAATTGAAGAGACAGACTCTGTCCCCGAGGTTCCTGAACTGTGTCTGGAATCTGCTCCAGACGTAGGATGAGATTCTGCCCCAGAATCATCTGCGTAAGAGAATTTCCGAACAGAAATGCATGCTTGGCTCCGTGCTTGGTCGATCTCCAGCAGGCTAGGTGGACGAAGGGCACCATTAATAGGAAGAACACCACCAGGGGGCCCTTTGTTGTTTACCACTAACCAAGTCAAACCTTTGATCTCCTTGTCCCGTCGTACTGCCTCCCGTTCCATGGAGGAAATTTTCTTCTCAAGAGCTGTCACTTCCGCAACATGAGCTTCTGTTATAGTCAACAAGTCGCTAGCGAGGTCGTCGTGCCGTTGTTTCCAGCTGGTGGTGATGGGAGGAGGCGGGGGAGGAGTACTGGGTGGGGGAGGAGTAGAGGGCAGGGGCATCGTCGGCGGCCGGATTTTGGGCCTGTTCGTTGGGAGACCATCCCCTGGGTTCCTCGACGACTGGTGGTGCGAAGATGAAGAATCGATGATCACGGAAGCGGCTGAGCCATGACGCGGAATGGAGGTCTGGATGGGTGATTTCATGCATGTGGCGGATGTGGGGCTGGAACTGGGCGGTGTGGTCTCTGGGTCAGAAGATTTCTGCGCCATGTGTGTTGAGCGTTTATGGGACGGTAATTTCTGGCCTGACTGGTTTCGCGGCAATGTGAACAGGTCCTTATACTCTTCAACATCATGGGGAGAAAAGGGCACAAAAAATTTTGGATGAGGCTGAGGTGTAGGAGAGCGATTACCAGACGATCTGGAATCCAATGATGCCGCCCGAGGACTTGACGGTAGGGGTGAGAGGCTGGTGGTGGCAAGTTGAGAAGGACCTGAAGTAGTCATCTTGTCACGCCTCGCCGTGCTGAGTTTACGCGTTCCAGAAGGATTGAAATGGGCGGCCAGCTTGGAGCCAAGCGTGGGTGCTTTGCCAGCCACGGCAACCTCAGACACCGTTATTTGAGATGGGCTAGAGCCTAAAGGGGGCAAAGCCTTGGAACGTCTAAAGAAATGTAATTAGTACGTCAATTTCAACAATATGGGACCAAGGGGGGGGATTCATTTTTTCAAGTTAGTGAGTGTGCGTACGACAGACTTTTCCTTGGCCAAAACATAAACCGAAATGGAAATAGCGCTCACCGATCAATACTTGGCTCTCTACTACCTGGTAGCTCACCAACTTTGTCCGGAGAATCGCGCGCGCCCGTTGAGGCGTAAGGGCTTGAAGCACGAGACTGGTTTGATTTCTTCCTGGTGCGTCCAAGAAACAGAATTTTGGTTGTTCTATTCTTCGCTGGCCTAGTACCTTCGTCTGTGGATGGAACCTCCAACGTCATGCTGCTTGCTGTCGGCAAGTCTTTTTGCGCAGGCGGAGGCTGGGTCGAGCTGTGGTACCCCACCCGAAAAAAGTCGGTGATATCAGATGTTTTCGTGCGAAGGCGGCGGGTGGGGGAAAGGCCAGCCATGGGGGGCATTCAAAGAACTAGGGGGAAGAAGGAAAGACAAGTCTGTCAATGAAGACGACGAGGGATAATAGACTAGGGATGGTGATTTATAAACTTCTGGTCATGATTTCCAGGGAGTCCTTCGTTGCCGTGCAAGTTCCGACGGGGGGGGGAGAGGTAGTGAGTGGTAGTACAGCAGGAAGATGAGCACTTTCCACCACCGTAATTTTTTACAGATCGCTCCGTCATCTTTCCATGTAAGCGATGAGCCTGACCCTGAAAGATTCTGTCACGGATTTGGAAGTTTCAATTATCATCGGAGAATCTTTTTAGACATATTACGCCAACAGTGCCGCCCGAAGTCCTCTGACTCAAGCGCAAACCAGTCGTGTTTGTACTTATAGCGCTGGTGGTTGCCCATATGAGGATCTTCGGATGTGGCAAGGTTCAAACCTACTTTGCAGGCACCGCAAGAATCACACAGATGCTGGGTGGATACCAGTGGCCATTCATGCCGACCGTTATTGTGTTTTTGTGGGCGCGCTTCAGCCCCGTTGGACTTTTGAACCACCTTGCCCGTTGGCGCCATTTCACTCCTTTATTCCCTCCAATTCGTGACTAAGATTGACCTTTATTTTTCAGATTTGGAAGAGAAGTGCTCCTAGCACTTTCTTGTCCTCTCACTTGTGTGTTGAGCGAGAAACAAGTCACCAGCCGGTAACACAACGTTGGGTCGTCCGTTTTGCAGGGTTCTAGGGTCAAAAGGTCTGATCAGAAAGACGTCGAGATCCAGGTCTGGTTGCCATTTACCCTTTACATTATCCTTCCCTGGCTGCACAGCATTCACGAGAAACTGGACATCCCTGATTGGAATATTTCGAGAAAGAGCGACACTATGAACTATTACCGAGGCAAAGGGTACCATAAGCAGGGTATAATTATAGAGGAATTGAAGGGTACGTTAGCGTGTCGACGAATCCGTAAGATTTGTTCATTCATGGGTTCTCAGCGAACGATCATCATCCAGGTAGGATTCTTGTTTGAACGGATTACATAAGGCAATCCTTAAGGCCGCTATCGTGAGGTTCGATCATCTCCCTCGACTTTTCGCTTATTGAAACTGGTAGCATTCCACTGGCGGTATCTGCGTTGATATAAACCATATGGATAAGATACTCGAGATTCACGGTGTGGTCTTGACTATTTATTGAACCGTCATACGGCGTGACTGAGGGTTGACACTAGAGGCCGATTCTGACTTGGTATGTCAGCCTGGAGCGGAGTGGATGGATAAGAGGGTTCTACATCTCGATATTTGCCTGGAACGTCGGAGTGACCTGGACACACGAAGCGGAAGTCGGGGGTCTTCATCGCGTTGAAGCCAGGAACGCGCCATCTAAATCGTTCATGTGAGAGACGCCCAGTACCATGAACGCGGAAAGGGGCTTGCTTACTGGTTAGTTGGAATGTTGGGACCGCCAGAAAACATGATAGTCGCCGTGTAATTGTGGTTCGGAGTAAGAGGCATCATGATGGTGCCAGCGCTAGCAGGATAAGTCCGTACTGCCGGCATATCGTCGAGGGGCTGTTCATTTTGAGTCCTATAATCCATTAAGATGGTTTGTCAATTAGATTGTATCAACAGCTTTCCAGAGGGAAGAAGCCAGGTAAGCGGGAAGAGGCTAGTAGGGAGGGTGTTTTCGAGGACAGGAGAGTGAATGGGCTGACCTCTCGGGGGTTGGAACCCCTAAGTGGGGTTGTTCTGCCTGGGTCGTTGAAGAATTCTCTGGTCCTGAAACCACCGATCTAGATGGAGATATCAGCTGTAATAAGTTTCAACTACAGCGGAGCGACATACAATAATCATGCTTCCATCCTCAAGAGTCTCCCTACGAGGCAGGTTATCAATTGTACTGGAGTGTCTGACAAGTACTCGCACACTATGACGGAGACTTGATTAGAAGAGGCAGACTTCATAAAATCGACTCACGAGCTGCGGCCATCGAGATCATTGTATGGCCCTCCTCCATCCTGGCGATCAGCCGTCATCCCGCCATCTTGATTCCCACCGACGATGGACCGAGTCCTGTCTCCCATAACACCACCACCCTAAAAAAAGCGTCAGCAACGCACGCACCAGCCGAATGACCGAAGAGCGTACCGCGCAGAATGAGTTGGTCACAGATCCCATGCTAGAGCGAGCTTAGCTAGTGTATGCGTGCAAGAAAGAAAGTGGCTGACCTTCAGCCCACACAGGATGACAATTGATCTGACCGGGATTGCTCTCAGCTCTGTCGGTGACATAGACCTTGTCGAAAGATCCAAGAAACATCTGCGCGGAATTGAGTAAATGCTTCTTCACATACATCATCGAGTGACTGACCTGCTGTGCGTTGACGAGACTCTTACCGGGGGTCACAAAGGTCCTGGAACTCCATGATGAGCGTGTTGTTGGGGTTGGGGTGCTTGTTGCTGGGCGATGGTGGCTGGAACGGCAAGGGCGACAGTGAATAGATTGTGAAGTTGTCGGTGTGGAAAAGACGACAACGCGTGCCTATCAAAGAAGGACAGTTGGGCCATGAACGATAACAACAAAAGGGCTCACCAATTCGGCAAGTCGTGTAAGTAGCACCATCAACTCTGGTATCAGCCTCTCAGCGCATTCCATAGCAATGACGAGCCTCATATCTCCCTCCTTCTCCCGTTTACCCAAATATGCGTGAACAGCATGTAAGCCATGCACGAACCCGTCAAAGGTGTCGCCCCACCTCACACTCTTGCAAGGTCGACATAAAGTCCACCAGTGGATGAACGTGTGTCTGTGTATGCATGAGGTCGTACCTCAAATACGAGTGTCGGTACAACATATGACGTTGCCCACCGAACTGAAGGTCGTGCTTATGCTCCCCTTTCTCAAGCTGCGTATCCGAGGCTTGAACACGATTTGCGTAGAAGCACCACCGAGGTCGAGGACGGCGTAGGTGGGTGTGGGAAAGCTTTGATGGTCCCCAAGAGATAGTTCGCCGTTATCCACCCGTAAACGCCCTCATCCTTCCCAACCATAATCACCACTCCATCTTTCTCCTGTAAGGATAAGACGTTTGAAACCTCCCCTCTACCACCTTATATCCGCACTCTGGGACCCCAGTAACAACGAAATCCAGCAGTAACTTTAACCGCCACCAGTGAGTACGCATGCATGATCTTGGGAACGACGCGGAATCATCGGGGAGGACGTCCAAGCTCCGCGCGGCCCCTTTTGAGTTACCAGAAAATGAGGATAAGCCCAGTTGTGTCATTTTGAAGACTTTGTATTTGTATTCGGGGGACGCTGCGGCTGTACGAGAGTGCCTGAGGTGGAGGAAGAGGAGTGGGGTCGGATACAGTGCGTTGTTGCAGAAGGGTTTGGATCGGATTCGAACCTGGATGCGTAATGGGGGGTTTGGGGGGCTAGAACGGGTGTATGGTGTTGATGTTAATCTGTTGGTGCTTTTTTGTTGAAGGCGCTGTAGACGTTTGATGTCCTATTTCTATAGTCTTCGTCAGTTTTTAGAAAAACAGAAGGTGTTCCTTACCTTCACTCCGTTGTTGTCCCCGATCCCCCGCCACGAAAAGGTGTGCGCTTGGTTCGAAGAGCACGCCACTCCAACGATCGCGCAGCACCCGGTCCTAAGTTCACCCACACGAACCCCTTCGCGCCTCTGACTCTGTTCGGCCAGTCGGTCGTAGACTCATATTTGCTTCACCAGGGCTAGATAGGATAGCCAAGATGCATCGTGAATGAATTCCGCTGGCAAGGTTGATGTTGTTCCATTGCCTGAGCGATGGAGTCGGGTCGTGATAGCTGGCGGTTGTAGCTTTCGGGTCGTTGGGAGTCATAAATGCAGGAGAGAATACCATTTGAAAGAAGATTCAGCTAAACGAATTTATTAGCTACAATGAGGATGAGTGATAAGAGGCGTAAACTTACTGGAACTCCATATCCTCGGTTCACCCTAAATTTGGACCAGCTCCCCGGCGATGCTAGGTCGACTGTGCGACGTGTTGCACCTGTGTTGGTTGAGCCCGACGTCAAGACTTTAGAGCATGATGGTGGTCAAGACCAAAGATGACGATCACACGACGTTGATCATGACCCACACCTCGTCTTACACTTTTCCTATTTGAAACATTTACAAAGGCCCATAGCCAATGCGATTTGCTACGGTATTCACCCCTTCTGCTTTACGCGATGGCTCTTCTTCCGGTGCTTTGGCGGGTCAGGCCTAGGAGCTGTGTCCACAACATAACAGACTCAACAAGACGCGGCAGTCCAGTAACGTCCTCTTTGTTCTTCTGCCAATGAATCTTCTTATAACTTTCTCGTCAATCCTCAGATCTTCGAAATGACTCTACGTGATCACGCCGAGGAGGCTCAACCATCACTTCCTCGTTAGATGCGGCATGTGTAGGAAACATCTACCACCCGTTGGCAACCTTCCTGTCGGCACAATATCTTCGGATTCGTATCTAATGACGCTTTACTCTCGCTGGGACCCACCTGTACACTTCTGCTGCAGTTCCACATCTCGTGAAAACTAATGGCCGTGATCAGACCTGTTGTTGTTTCATTATCATTCCTTCCCAACATACATTCTTCCTTTCAGAGTCTTGATATTGACCTTTCTTTCCCAGTCACCGATGATTTAGACCATCGTTGAGGTGTTTCTTCTTTGTATCCCTTGGGCCCTACGATGTTCCCAGCGCACCATCAACACCCACACCCACAATGATCTACGTCACCTTGTAGACAGGGCTCGAGAAGTACACAAGCTGTACGGTGAGTCACCTTCGACTCCATGCCACTGTCGGGGGAACGGTAGATCCGAACTCGCGGGGGCTCATGCTGGTGGGTGTGAATGCTCAAGGTGGCCTAAGTACGTCGTCAACTGGTATGTCTGTTCTTGTTCTTGGTTTATTTCACTTTTAAGCTGAAAACTTTCAAGTGGCAACGTGCAGCCCAATCTTCGAAAGTCGCAGAATTCTGGGTCTGCAGTTGAGCAGACGCCCTTAGGGAGGCCCCTATAGCCTGTTAATGTTCACGGCAGATCAGGCCCATCACAGATCGGTATGCTTTGTTGTTTTCGAGATATGATTGGGCTTAACAAGCAGAGAAGTTTCTAGCATCAACGAACCTCAGAATCCACCACATACTGACAAAGCAGTACATGTGGGCTCACAGCCTACTGCCAGCCTCGCAGCCAAGCTGGAGAGAATGCAGGTTGCGGACAGTCAGTTGCTTCGGGATGGCACACAGACCTCTGCT
>Ga0307507_10003112_pt1 | contig 33063 bp, 12 predicted proteins | sample 7_EM_MG_FD_207223 | JGI IMG/M metagenome (GOLD analysis project Ga0307507, IMG submission 207223) | Populus trichocarpa ectomycorrhiza microbial communities from riparian zone in the Pacific Northwest, United States - 7_EM | ecosystem: Host-associated > Plants > Roots > Unclassified | place... | reverse complement strand
ATAAGGGGTAAGACTAGGGCGGAGAAGTTATTAATAAACTATTAGTAGAAGTTAGCAAATCCTATAAAGGCTCTTACGTCCTTAACATTCTTAGGTTCTTACCAGTTTATAATTACTTTAATTTTCTTTGGGTCCATTCATATACCGTCTATAAAAATAATAAGTCCAAGGTACAAGACTTCCGTTTTATAGAATTCGCACTTGTTTACATCTAATTATAGGCTAGCTCCACGCAAGGCTTTTAAAACAAGGTCAACATATTTCTTATATTTAGTTAGGTTATTACTGTATACTAGGATGTCGTTAATATAAGCAGTATAAAAAATGTCTAGGTAAGGTCGTAGGGTATTATTTACAAAGTGTTAGAACGAACTTGGGGCATTTGCGAGGCTAAACGGCGTTACTAAGTATTTAAATAGTCCATACCTAGTATGGAATGTAGTAAGCCATTCATCTTCTTTTGCGATACGGAGACGGTTAAATGCGTAGATAAGGTCAAGTTTTGTGTAGTAGCAAGCCTTACTTAATTGGTTTAGTATCTCTTAAATTAATAGAAGCGGGTACCAATTCTTAATAGTAATAGCGTTAAGAGCTTAGTAGTCTATATAGAAGCGCAGACCACCGCCAGGTTTCTTAACAAAGATTATAGGTGCAGCTATAGGCAAAGAGCTTGCTCTAATAAATCCTTTACTTAGGTGTTCGTCCAAGTACTTCCGCAGCACTTAAAGTTCATTTTGGGACATTCTATATAGGGGTCCAAATCCTGGCTGTTTTTCTTCTTTGAGTATAATCTTATAGTTATATAGTCGGTGCTCTGCTAACTTATTGGCTTCCTTTTATAAAAATACTCCCAGATGCTTATAATAGCATACTAGTACTTTTGTGGCAGGGTTAGTGTGCTTCTTTAGTGCTAGGGCCTTTTCAATATTGGCTATTATAACGGCGAAGATCGTGTATTTAGGTTTCCTGGCGAGTTGTGCTAATAGGGTAGCTCTGATTATATAGATATCTGTAGAAAGGGGGGTAAGTTACCAGCTAGTAACTTTCTTTTAATTATCTACTGTTTCTTATTTAACTTTAGGTTTTTTAAGTATCCTTTTTATAGTAGAATACTAGTTCTTCTGGTACTTTTATATATTAAGCTTAAGTTTAGGCTTCTGCTTAGTTCGGGGTAGTATAGTAGTTAGGGTTAGTTTATGTGGTTTAGTGTAATTTTTAGGTTCTTAGTGGAATCGGGTAGACTTTTTAGGTGTGGGGTAGATATTAGTAGAAATTTTAGACTAATAGATCCTAGTGGATTTTTTAGATTTCAGTTTGGGGTCTAAGTAGTAAGTCATAAGGCACTTCTGCTTGTAATAGGAGGCGGTAAATAGAAGCTTAAGGTTATCCCAATTAATAGTTACCTTATATAGCTTTATCTAAGGTTGTCTAAGTATTACTAAATAACCTAGGGTGGTAACAAAAAGCCTAATTAGTTCTTTATAGTTCAGGTATTAAAGTCTTAGGAATACTATGTAGGTAATACGGCCTAAGATAGTGCGTTTACTATTAAATCCAAATACGTTAATATGCTAGTTAAGGGGGGTTAGGGTAAAACCATTATCTTACGCGAAGATCTTGTTAATAAATCCTATGCCACTAGCTCCTGTATTAATTAGAACTTAAGTATTAGCCTATTAATTATTCTGCCAAAAATAATAGTTAACAGTTATGCTGTAATCCCAAGAGTTAGAATTCATAACATCTAGAGCATTTAATAAGATCCTAAGGCAGCGCCGTCCCGGAGAGCAACTTAGCTCCAGAACCTTCCTTTTAGAGGCGACCGGGGTGGGGTTCCTATAGAATGTTAGCTATAACTTTGTCCTCATAAGTAGTGCTTACTAGATGCGGGGCTGGAGCCATATAAAGATTAGGGATGGTAACTAGAGGATCAGTGTAGTAAACAGTTGCTAGTGTTAGCCGTTCATAAATCGTGTTGGGGTATAGGGATAGAGCAGTATCTTAAGATATAAGCCTTGCTTCCACATTTAAAGCAAAGGCCTATCTTAATGCGTTATTCTTATTTAGGGGACCCTAGTAGGGCATACTCTAGGGTTCCAGAGTTGATGTCTATGGCGTTAGGGTGCTTAGGCTAAGACAATAACTTAGTAGTTATTTACAGAGCTGTTATATTGTATTAAGAAGTGGACTTCGGTGTTAGGCGTAGTATATCATTGTATTATTTATTAATAACGTTTGCGCAGGCGTCAAGGGCTCCCAGTAGGTCTATACCTATTAGGGAGGTTTTTAGTTTAGGACTTAGGGATTTAATAAGGCTATTAACTAGTGCGGAGTTATTCCAGCCTATTTCCTTTACGTAATAGTTAAATTTGGAGAAGTATACTGGAAAGCTTTTTGTTCCTTAAGTTATATGGTTTATCTTTCTCTAAGTAGTGGCTTGGCGGTTTAGGTTACTATACGTAACTTTAAGAAGTACAACTAGACTTTATACTAAATTTGGTTAAAGGGGTTTAATAAGGTTAGCTACATCTCCTCCTAGTCAACTTAGGGCGTAGTAGAGTTGGTTAACTTTAGTTAGGTAGCGGTTAGCATTACCAGTTAGCTTATTTTTAAGCTAGCTTAGAAATAATTGGAGTTCTTATTATTTACTAGTAAATATTAGAGGGTCTAGTAGTTGTTCGGATTATTACAGTATGGTAGTTAGTTTGGGGTAAATAGCTACTATAGGTTTGGGACTCTTATTTCGCGTATTTATCTCTAGAGAAGGCGTTTGGTCTTAGGGCCCTAGTATAGGCATCTTAAGGGTATGGACTTCTTCTTAAAGGTCCTTAATTATTTGCAGGTGTCGTGCTTCTTGTTCAGCTTATTATTAAGTTAAAGTGGCTTAGTTCTGTGCGAGGGCGTCTATAAAGGACTTCTGTATCTCTGCTAATTGTTTTTAGAGTGCGGGCATAATGCTAGTAGCTGTTATAGGGGCTTTAGGGTCGTTCTATATTTTGGAGGGTAGTATATAAGGTTGATGTAACGTAGTGTTACGGAGTGAGCACAAGCGGTAATAATATATAGCGAAGTAGATATTATTAAGCTATGTACATAAACTGCATAATAAAGTTAAGACGTTGCGTAAGGAAAAGGAAGTAGGAAACAGGGGAAAAAGGGTATATAATGTTTACTTAGTTGCTAGGTTAACGGGTACTATGCTACGCATAAGCAGGGTAGAGCTTAGGTGGCGGTTCTAGTAGAACTTGGTAGAATTCGGCAGTTAGAGGTCCTTAAAGTTACTAGTTGGCAACTCCAACAGTAGAGATGGCAGATTGCGGCGGAATACAATAGATTGCTGTCAGATTGCCGTCTCGTGGTTAGTCTTTGGTTGTTCAGTCAGTAGAAACAGGTGGACATATATAAGGTGTTACGGGGGTGTCCCGTGACAGTAACTAGGCGGCTATAAAGATCTTATTATAGACCTAGATACTACTATAACCAAAGCACCTTAACCCCTAAATATAGGCAGAGCTAAATACAGACCCTTTAGATACTAAGATATATCCTATTAACTCCACGGAACTTAACCTTGTTAATAAACTGCTATAGGCAAACTATATAGCCCCTTCTCTACAGGAGTACTATAAAAAGGTAAAGGATGCTACTAGCCTATAGTCCCTCAAAAACGGACTGCTTAAGCACTAGGAATAGCTAGTAGTAGTAAAGAAATAGAACTTATAGACCTAGCTTATCACTAAAGCATATACCTAGGTCTCTACGGCCTACCCTAGAAAGAATAAGACCTATAAAATTATTAATAACCATTACTACTGGCCCGAAATGGTTACGGATATTAACCGCTATATATAGAACTATAATAACTGCTATAGGTCTACGATTCCACAGGATAAAACCCTAGGACTATTAAAGCCACTTCTAATACCAGAACGCCCCTGGTAGTATATCTCTATGGACTTTTATAAGCTACCTACAGACTATAATGGATATAATATAGTAATAATCCTAGTTAACCGCTTTAGTAAGCGCCTATTCTTAATCCCCTATTACAAGGATATTAATGCCAAGGAGGTAGCCTAACTATACATCTATTATATCTACCGAATTTATGGACTACCAAATACTATTATATCTAATCGCGGGCCGTAGTTTATATTGGCCTTCTGGAATAAATTTACTTAGATCCTTAGCATTAAGCTAAAGCTTTCTATAGCATACCACCCCTAGATAGACGGTTAGACGGAGATTATAAATTAATACTTAGACTAGAGGCTCCGGCCCTTTATTAACTACTTCTAGAATAACTAGGGCAAACTGCTACCCCTAATAAACTACGCCCAGGCAACCCTACCCTATAACTCTATAGGATTTATACCTATTTAGCTAGAAATAGGATACTTACCCCATATAAGCTTTAACTAGGAAAGATTAGAGGGGCCACAGACCGTACGCGAAAAACTGTCTTATAAGGAAGCCTAGCAATATACCAAACGCTTAAAAGAAGCTTGGATGGTAGCCTATACAAATCTAGAAAAGGCCCAAAAATTAATAGAATAGTAGGCAAACAAGCACAGGCACAAGCCTAACTTTACTATAAATAATAGGGTCTAGGTTATAATAAAGAACTAGAAAACAGAACGGCCTAGCCGCAAGCTAGACTATAAGATGGTAGGACTATATAAGATCCTTAATAAAAAAGGCAACTTGTACAAGGTTAAGCTCCCAGACTTAATTAAAGTCTATCCTATCTTTTCGCCGGATAAGCTATAGAAGGCTGCAAATAACCCACTACCTAGATAAAAGAATGAGCCTCCCCTGCCAATTTAAGTTAATAGCAATGATAAATAGGAAGTTAATAAAATACTAGCCTATAAACTAGTACGAGGAACGCTACAATACCATATCTAATAGAAAGGCTACAATCCAGACCCAACCTGGTACCCCACCTAGAACTTTATAGGCTACCCCTAGAGACTTAAAGAATTCCATAACTAATACCCTAACGAACCCGGACCCCCAAAGTACCTTAACAAGTAGATGGAGTGCTAGTATAGCGAAGACAATAGGCTGCCTATTAAGCATAAAGACAAGAATACCCCACGGACATAATATGGACATATAAAGCCTGAGGGCAGGCTTTTTTAGAGGGGGGGGAATGTTACGGCGCTGGTGGAAAACGGTGGATCTTGGCAGACGTGGATTATAGTAGATGCGAATTACGTGACTTAAGGACCGCATAAAATATTAAGCGGCGCTGCTATTCTTCTCCTTCCTTTCTCTAGCTTTGGATCCTCGTTTATAGACTACCAATTATATAGGCTTGCGCGTCCCTTATACCATACTCATGCCTTGATTAACTGAGTCGCTAATACTAGATTAATACTATCTACTAAGCCAATACTATATATAAGGACTAGGCTTTTAAAAAGGACGTATAGCTTAACCTATAACAGATCTATATACTAAGTCGCCCCTAAACTACCTATGTTATGCCGCCTATACCAGAAATTAAAAAGTTAGTAAAAAGCTAGCGGAGCTCCCCATAGGGAACTTAGGCCCTATATAGCTATAAAGAATAGCAAGGAGCGTTAAATGCTATACTAAATATATAGACTAGAGGGATAACTTATGGAAGATGGAATAGGAGCTAAGAAAGATTACAAACCCTAAACCGCAAAATACGGCCTAATAATAGCCCGTAAAGAAACCTATAGACCTCCCACTAGTTAATATCTGCTGTATTAGCGCCGTAGGATTCTACTAGAACTTAGTTCAACCTAATACCGTTACCTTTACTACTAGCTTATATAAAATTGATTAAATAATTAAGGAAAAGGAAAATAAGCTTAGCGAATAGGAAGGCGAGCTTATAGATAAGAAGCTAGTAGAACAGAAACTACCCTATTAACACTAGAAATTTAAGGATATATTTTTTAAGATAGTGTCTAATATACTCCCGCCTTACTAACTATACGACTATAAGATTAAGATTAAGTTAGATAAGAAAGACATACTTAGCTATAGCCCCCTTTGTTAGCAGTCTACTGCCAAATTATAGGCTATAAAGCAGTACTTTATTAATAACCTAAATAAGGGCTTTATTGAGCCTAGTTAAGCCCCTTTTAACTCGCCTATTTTCTTTGCTAAAAAGCTAAATAGAGGACTTTATTTCTGTATTAACTACCACAAACTTAATAATATAACCTATAAGGACCGCTATCTACTACCCTTACTTAATAAGACTCTAGCCTAAATAAGCAAAGCTAAGATCTTTACTAAGCTTAATATCCGTCAGGCTTTTTACCGGATTAGAATAGACCCTAGATTAGAAGATCTTACTATATTTCAGACCCATTATAGAATATATAAATATAAGGTACTTCCTTTTAGACTAACTAACGGACTGGCTACGTACTAGCGATATATAAATGATATACTCTTTAACTACCTTAATAATTTCTATATAGCTTATCTGGATAATATTATAATCTACTCTAAGAATAAGTTAAAACACAAGGAGCATGTCTATAAAGTTTTATAATAGCTCCGTAAGGCCGGCCTCTAGGCCAATATTAGGAAATTAGAATTTAGTGTTAAGCGTATAAAGTACCTAGGTTTTATTATTAGTATAGATGGAATTAAGGCCGACCTAGAGAAAACGGCCGTAATTAACTAGTATATACCCCTATAGATTATAAAGGGGGTATAATTATTTTTAGGGTTCTATAACTTCTACTAACGCTTTATTAGGAACTATAGTAGGATTGCCTAACCCCTAAGCCAACTTACCTAAAAGGACTAACCCTTTTACTTTAACACCGTATATAGGCAGGCCTTTAATAAGCTTAAGAAAGGACTGGTCTCCGCCCCCCTACTTGCCTACTTTAACCTAAAACGGCCCTCTATACTAGAAACTAATGCCTTAGACAGCGTGATAGCTGGTATCTTTTCCTAAAAGTAACCTAACGGAGAATAGCACCCTATTGCATACTATTTAAAGACTATAATAGATGCTAAGCTAAACTACTATATCTATAATAAAGAAATGCTAGCCATTATCTCTAGCTTTTAGCACTGGCGTGTACAGCTAGAGGGGACCCCTAAGCCTATTAAGATAGTTTCAGATTATAAGGCCTTAGAATACTTTATAACAACTAAGGCCCTTATAGCCCGGTAGGCACGCTAGGCGGGTATCCTATCTTAGTTTAACTTCTTAATTATATATAGACTAGGCGCTATAAGCTATGTAGATACTTTTATAAGGCGTAAACAGGACCTAGATAACTAGACAGCTGTGAAGATCTTATTACGGACTTAGACACTACTATAACTAGAGTACCTTAACCCCTAGATATAGGCAGAACTAAATATAGATCCTTTAGACGCTAAGATATACCCTATTAACTCTATAGAACTTAACCTTATTAACGAACTACTATAGGTAAACTGTATGGCCCCTTCTCTATAGGAGTACTGTGAAAAGGTAAAGGATATAACTAGCCTATAGTCCCTTAAAAACAGACTGCTTAAGCACTAGGAACGGCTGGTGGTGGTAGAGGAACAGAATTTACGGACTTGGCTTATCGCCAAAGTATATACTTAGGTCTCCATAGCCTACCCCAGAAAAAAATAAAACCTATAGAATTATTAGCGACCGCTACTACTAGCCTAGAATGGTTATAGATATTAACCGCTATATATAGAACTGTGATGACTGCTGTAGGTCTATAGTTCCACAAGACAAGACCCTAGAACTATTAAAGCCACTCCTAATACTAGAACGCCCCTGGCAGTATATCTCTATAGACTTTTATAAGTTACCTACAGACCGCGACAGATATAATATGGTTATAATTTTAGTTAACTGTTTTGGCAAGCGCCTGTTTTTAATCCCCTATTATAAGAATATTGATACTAAAGAGGCGGCCTAACTATATATCTACTATGTCTACCAAATTTACGGACCACTAGATACTATTATATCCAATTACGGGCCGTAGTTTATATTAGCCTTTTGGAACAAGTTTACCTAGATCCTAGGTATTAGGCTAAAGCTCTTTATAGCATACTACCTTTAGACAGACGGTTAGACGGATATTGTAAATTAATACTTAGACTAGAGACTCTGGCCCTTTATTAACTACTTTTAGAACAACTAGAGCGAACTACTACCTATAATGGACTACACCTAGGTAACCCTACCTTATAACTCTACAGGGTTTGCACCTATTTAGCTAGAAATGGGATACTTACCCTATATAAGCTTTAACTGGGAGAGACTAGAAGGACTATAGACTATATATAAAAAACTATCTTATAAGGAAGCACAGCAGTATGCTAGATGCTTAGAAGAAGTATAGACGGTAGCCCGTAAGAACCTAGAGAAGGCCCAGAAATTAATGGAATAGTAGGCAAATAAGCACAGGCGTAAGCCTAACTTTACCGAAGGTAATAAGGTCTAGGTTATAATAAAGAACTAAAAGACAGAACGGCCTAGCTGTAAGCTAGACTATAAGATGGTAGGACTATATAAGATCCTTAATAAAGAAGGCAACTTATATAAGGTTAAACTCCTAGACTTAATTAAAGTCCACCCCGTTTTCTTACCAGATAAGCTACGGAAAGCTGTAAATAACCTACTACCTAGATAAAAGAATAAGCCTCTACTACTAATTTAAGTTAATGGCAACAACAAATGGGAAGTTAATAAAATACTAGCCTGTAAACTAGTATAAGGAACGCTAAAATACTATGTTTAATGGAAAGGTTACGATCTAGACCTAACCTGGTACCCTACCTAGAACTTTATAGGTTACCCCTAGAAGTTTAAAGAATTTTATAACTAATACCCTAATGAGCTAGGACCCCCAAAGTATCTAGACAAGTGGATGGAGTGCTAGTATAGTAAAGAGGATAAGCTACCTGTTAAGCATAAAGATAAGAATACCCTATAGACATAATACGGATATATAAAGCCTAAGGGCAGGCTTTTTTGGAGGGGGGGTAATGTTATAGCGCTGGTAGAATATGGCAGAAAGCTAGCAGAATACGGCAGATTGTGGTTACGTGACTAGAAGATTGTATAAAACTTTAAGCGGCGCTACCCTTCTTCCCTTTTCCTTTCTCTAGCTTTGGATCCTCGTTTATAAACAATCCAATCATATAGGCTTGCATGCGTCCTTCTTGCTATGCACGTGCCTCAATTGACTGAGTCGCTAACACTAGGGTTTCTTTAAGCAAGGGCAGCGGATATTAGTCTTTATAGGTTATATAGTTTAGTTTATAGAAGTTAATATAGAAATAGAGTCCGTTGTTAGGCTTTTTTATAAAGAGAATAGGTAAGGTAAAGGGGAGTTAGCTAGGCTTAATAAAGCCCTTATTAAGGTTGTTAATAAGATACTGCTTAGTGGCCTATAGCTTATTAGTAGATTGCTGGCGGAGGGGGCTATAGCTAAAAGTGTTTTCTTTATCTAGCTTAATTTTAATCTTGTAGTTATATAGTTAGTAAGGCAGGAGTATATTGGATATTGCCTTAGAGAATACGTTCTTAAATTCCCGGTATTGGCAGAGTAGTTTCTATTCTACTAGCTCCTTATCTATAAGCTTACTTTCCCTACTAAGTGTTACAGGAGTTACCCGCGTATGTTTGTCCCGTAATACCTACGCATATACTATTATAACCCCTATATCTTTAACTACGTTTCCTAACCTGTTTCTATTCTTTATTAAATATCTTAAACCATTACGCGTCAATGTACTTAGCACGGTCAATAGCTAGCAATTAAGCTTATTTGTAAACTACTAAGTTTATCTATAATACTAAGCTAATTATAGGCTAGGGCTTCTTTATCTTTAATTATTCGGTTAATTTTATATAAGCCAGTTATAAAGGTAACAGTATTAGGCTGTTTTAAGTTCTGGTAGAATCCTATAGCGCTAATATAGTAGATATTAACTAGTAAGAGGTTTATAGGTTTCTTTACGGACGTTTTATAACCTATATTTTATAGTTAAGGGCTTATAGCCCCCCTTAACTCCTATTCTATTTTCTATAAGTTATTTTTCTAGTCTATTTATTTAGTACGGCGTCTAATATTCCTTGCTGTTCTTTATAGCTATATAGGGCCTAATCTATCTGGCTTATTACTAGTTTCCTAGGTCCCTAGTATTAGCAGTACAATATATAAGGGCGCGTAGAGGCTTTGAGGAAGATTTAAAGAAATAATATAAATTCTATCTAAATCTAAAGGTATATAGCTCTTGCAGAGTATAAGGCGTTATATAAAGAGGAGAAAGGAATATAGGAAGCTTATAACTAAATATTTAAGGGTCTTAGCAGTAGACGCGTAGGTACAAGCGCATATGGGTTTCGATAGGTTTTGACCAAATTCCATCACATTAGTGGAATTTAGTGGAATTCGATCGAGTCGGTGGAATTTAGCAGAATTTAATCAAAGCGTCGGAATTTATCTATTAAGTGTTTTACTAAGACATTCCTACTGTAACTGGGCTAGTCCCATTACAAGCGGATTTCTAGCAGATTTCGCAATAGTCTTATTATAGTGCTCTGCTAGATCCAACAAAGAGTGCTTTAGTGCATATTTCCTAAAATTATATTAGCTATAGGCATAATTTAGTATTAGAAAGCTTACTCTCTAGGTAAAAACCCTAAAGGATTAGTAAAAGAAAGAGCGTCCTTAAAAGCGTCCTTAATTATTTTATTATTAATATCGCGTATATTAAGTTCCTTAACTAAATGGCTATTAGGCATATTTAGAGGTATAAAAAAAGGCATTATAGAGAGTAGTATATTAATAGACAGTAGATAAAACAACAATAATAAAGTTTACAATGCAATACTATAAGGTAGAAGGTGTGGAGGTTAATTAAAGGTAAATATCTAAGCTATAGATTTTATTAAATTAGCTTACTAATAAGTAATTGCTATAGTAACTTACCTTAGTAAACATTAACCACCTTATATATGCTTATTTATAACGCGCAAATCCTTTATAGTTAAGTTACTACTAATTAAAGTAAGTGGGCGCCGTCTAGTTAACTTACAAAGCAATATTAGTATAGAATTACCACTTAATTAAGGTGCTAGAGAAGGGTTATATCACGAAGCGAGTACAAGCGATAATAATATATAGCGAAGTAGATATTATTAAGCTATATACATAAACTGTGTAATGAGGTCAAGACGTTACATAAGGAGAAAAGGTAAGGAAACGGGAAGAAAGGGTATATATCGTTAGTTTAGTTGCTCGGTCAACATGTATACGGAGCAGAATAGGATTTAAGGAGCGGTCCTGGCAGAACTTGGCAGAATTTGGTGGACTTTGGCGGAATATAGCAGAATGCGGCAGATTGCCGTCAGATTGCCGTAGATTGCCGGCAAATTGCCATTGGGTTGCCGTCTCGCGGTCAGTCTCTTCTTGCTGCGTCAGTGGAAATAGGTAGATGTGTGTAAGGTATTACAGAGGTGTCCCGTGACAGGTTATAAGCGGATATCGGGTTTACTTAGTAAGTGGATTTCTTATTTTTAAAGTGCGCAAATACATTCTTTTGTTTTCTCTTACTATAAGGCGACCTAATATTGGCTAAGAGGCTTAAGATATAGTAGCCTAAGAAGAACGGATAATATTTAGTTAAGAGGATTATAAGATACTTAAACTAAATAGCTAATATAATATAGGTTCTATAGCTTTTAGGAGCTTTTAGTATAAACCTTAATATCTCTCTAAATAAGAATCTAATAGACTATTTAAATATGCATATAGAGATCGACACTTAATACCTGGATATTAATTAAAGCTTTGCCCTAGTCTTAGTTAAGTCAATAAATAAATAAAACGCTAAGAAATATTAAATACTAACCTACTAAAGCTGCGTTATATCTAAAACTAAGGGCAGAGATTAAGCACTAGGCTATAGGTTTTAAGCTACGCTTAGTTTAGAAAACGGAGATTAAATATTAGACTATAAATTCTAAGCCGCACCTAATTTAGTGTAAGGGCGCGAAGAGACTTCGGGGAAGATTTGAAGGAATAATATAAATTCTATCTAAATTTATAGATATATAGCTCTTGCAGAGTACAAGACGTTGCATAAAGAAGAGAAAGGAATAATAAGAGAATTATATAATTAAATATTTAGGGGCTTAGTAGTCGATGCGTGCGCTTATACGCACGTGGTCTTTAACGGATTTTGGTAGAATTTAGTTAAAGCTTTAGAATTTATCTATTAAGTATTTCACCAAGACATTCCTATTATAATTAGGCTAGTCCTATTATAGTACCCCCCCCCCCTTTTAGCCAAAGGTTTAAAATAATTTAATTTAGTTAAGAATTTATAACTTTATCATAGGTGGTATTCTTAGTAAGGCGAATCTTGTAACGGAACCTTATAGCAGGAACTACGGTGGGTCCTATTATTAGGCTAGGTATGTAGGTAAGAACAATTCAACAATATAATAATAACTGGTGGAGTGGTTGCCCAACAGATTAACTCTAATTGTATTCTGAGATTTACTACAAAGAGAGAACTATTTAGGTAGGGACTGTGGTCCTTTAAATACACAACTATACGCCTAAGAAATCTCTTCGCTCTATAAAGTACGTGTGCTCTGTGTGCTCCGTACAGATTATATAGATTACATAGATTACACAGATCTTATTATATGACTTTAGCTACTATTCCTTGTTACATGGTTCTACCGGATCCATTCTGGACTGTGCCTATATTAACTAACTAGCTTCCTCCGACTCCTCTCTAAGTAGTCGTAATATTGTACTTAAAGCGTCTGTAACACTATCTCCCTTCTCTTTATCTTTGTCCTTGAAGATTCCTAATATCTCCAAGTTATCTACTAGAGGTGTAATGTCCGTTTAATTAATTTAGTTAATATCTTTACTTATTATACCTAAAGCATCTTCTTCTTCTTTAACCCTTTATTGTGCGCGTACGGTTTCCTCTATACTGTCGCTGGGTGAAATAATGCCGTCTCCGTGTTCTTGTTGTGCGAAAGAGGGGTTGGTTTATGTTGCGTTAGCAAGTCCTAGCTCCTAATAACCGTCCTCTTATTTAGAGTGTACTAAAGCAAACGTCCGTTCCTCCTGTGACATTTGTACTATTTTTGACGCTAAGTATACGCGTTCTATAACTCTTAACAGTCTTTAAGTTCCCTGAGTAACTTGTTATAGGGTCTCGTGTTTAATCTACCGCTATAAAACTTAATGACGAGCTCTCTGCCTCCCTCGCGGAGCTTTAGCGTACTCGCGCCGCTTACGAGGCATACCTGTCTGCCTTGGCGCGTCTTCTTCGTCTTAAGAAGGTTCGTAAGAAGGTTTGTTCTAAGGAGTAGAAACTTATTTAACAGGGTTTGTCTAAGCTGGGTAATAAGAGGGTAGAGCTTCCAGAGAAGAAAACAACTCTAAGTAATATGGTAGTTGCTCCTTATAGGTCCCCCTTAGTTAACTTGTCCTTTAGCGATCCTTTTTTAATACTCCCTAACCTGCTTTCTTCTGATACTCCATTACCTTTTCTATAGCGTTCTCTAAGTTGCTTAGTGGTTCCTAGGTAGTCTCGCTGTAGCCTATCTACTTTACTTTATACTATGTTTTACTATCTACGTCCTTATAACTGACGATCTTTAAAACTTGCTATTTGTCTTCCTTTTATCCTCTATATGTGTCTGCCTTGTATACTGGTGGTTTAATGTTTCCGTGTGCTAGTTCTAGCATTGTGATGTGTTATATAGGGTAGATCTTTATTTTAGCTAGTAGGTTTAACTTATACATAACCAATAAAATTCTTTATGTAATTTTAAAAGGTCCTAGTCTAATATAGTCTAATTTCTTACTTAGTTGTTAACTCTTAAAATTTTTATATAGTAGCCATACTTTATCTCCCTCCTTAAGATCTGGTCCCTTAGATCTCTTAGCATTGTAGTACCTTTTTATTTGTTCTTATACTAGTTTCGCTGTTTCTTTGAGGTCTGTATGAAGATTTATTAACGTCTTTATTCTTTATTTAGCTGTGCTACTTGTCTTCTTTGCTTAATATAGCGATAATGATGTTCTTAGTTCGTATCTATAATTCGCCTTAAATGGTAATATCCCTATTCCTTCTTATGGTGTTGTATTATATGCAAACTGTATAACTGGTAATAATAATACCTAATTATTCTATGCGTGGTTAATATAATGCCTTAAATACTGTTCTAGTGTCTAGTTTAGTCTTTCTGTCTATCCATCTATCTATGGATAATATGCTATAGAGGTTGCTGCGCAAACTTTTTGTTCTACTAGAAATACTTCCTAAAATACTACTACGAATCTTAGATCTCTATTCAATATAATCTTGTTTAGTGCTCTATATCTTGCAAATACTTCCTTTATATAGATTCTAGTGATATCCTCTACTAATATCTCTTCTGTGTATGCTATAAAGTATCCCTACTTTATTAGCTTGTCCACTATTACTAAGATCGCGTTATAATCTTGTCCTATAATAGGATCTTTTAACTTTAGTAACTTAATAATAAAGTCCCATAATATAACCTCCTATGGTCTTTCTGGTATTTTAATAGGTTATAGCCCTCTATACGGCTTATACCTTGTTGGTTTGTTTCTCTGGCAATCTAAATATTTCTTTATAACTTATCTTACTAGTCCCCAGATTCCTTAAATAATGTACTCCTTTTAAAGTCTTAACACTAGTCCTATAGACCCGTTATATCCTTATATTATTCCCTTGTGGAATTCCTTAATAAATTCTTCTATAACAGACTTAGGTATATATATTGCTTCTCTGTTTTTATATTGCTCTAAGTCTAGATCCTTTACTTATGCTTTTTAGATCTTTTATGTCTAATTACTCTCTGGTAATTCGTGGATCTAACTTTCCTTGGTTACTGTAATCTTTAAATAGTTATACCTAATTAATCCGTCTTAATTCTTTTGTAATAAAGCTCCTAATGGCTTTTTATTATTTTGTAGTTTAGCTTTTCTGCTTAGAGCGTCTGCTCGTGCATTATCTATACCTTTGGTATGCTGAATTTTGAAATAGTATTCTGCAAGCATTTCCGCCCATCTAACCTGTCTTTGGTTGAGTTCCTTTGTTATTAGGAATCCTGTAAGGTTCTTATAGTCCGTCTTAACTATAAATAGTTTTTTTATGTCTTGTAAGAATGCTCTCTATTTCTTAAGTGCTGTAACTATGCCTAGTAACTCCTTGTTATAAATATCGTAGTTTAATTCTAGTAGTATTATCTTTTAACTGTAGTATATTACTGGATGCTATGCATCCTAGTGCTTCTGTAGCAAATATGCTCCTAGTGCAAAGTCTAATACATCTGTCTCAATAACCGTATCTAACTTTAGTTAATAGATCTTAAAGATTGGTTCTTGGGTAAACAACTCTTTAAGTTTTAAAATAGCTTCTTCTACTTGCTACCCTAAACCTATAGTTCCTCTTTCTTTGTTAGCCTTGTAAACGGCTTAATACTTTTTAACCATTATGCTATAAACCTTCTATAGTAGTTGCAAAACCCTAAAAACGACCTTAACTATATAATATTCTCTAGTTCTTACTAACTTACTATAGCTTTAACTTTCTTTAGGTCTATACTGATTTTCCCTAGTTTAATAATAAATCCTATAAAATTAGTCTTCCTTATAAAGAACTCGTATTTCTTAATTACTACTAGCATCTATTCCTCTTATAGTCTCTTTAAGACCTATTTAACGTGTTCTCTATATTCTTCCTTACTTATTAAGTAGATAATAATATTGTTAAAATATATTATAACAAATTTATTAAGGTATTCTCCTAATATACTGTTAATTCGCTTCTAGAATGTTACTAGTGCGTTTATAAGCCCGAATTGTATAACTAATGGCTTGTATAGTCCTTCCTTTAACCTAAAAGCTGCTTTTTATTTATCTCCTTCCTTGATTCTGATCTAATAGTACGCCTATCTTAGATCTATCTTTGTAAAGATTTATACGTTACCTATCCTATCTTGGATTTTGCTAATTAAGGGTAAAGGATACCTATCCTTTCTAGTAATGCTGTTTAACTGTCTGTAGTCTATATATATCCTAAGTTTTCCGTTTTTCTTTAGGATAAACAATACTGGATATTCTGCTGATAACTATAATAGTCTAATATATCCCTTTTATAAGTTCTCCTGGATAAACTCTTTAAGCGCTACTAACTCTATTTTAGTAAGCTTATAGATTGGAAAGAACTTTGGACTTATTCCCTCTTCTAATTCTATCTTATGGTCCTATACTGTATGCTCTAACAGCCTTTTACTTTCTAGTAACCATAACTTTTTTCCATACTTGTGGTATCTCTTTGGTATATAACTTAAGCCTTGCTTAGTCTCTTTGTATGTTGCTCTAACTTGGTACCATACTAACTTGGCTTACTGTTACATTCTACGTTGTTAAGTATCCTTAATATTGACCTAACTTGTAACCTAATTAATCTTTAAATTGTATTTCTATAACCAAGGTATTCCTAGTATCGCCTTATCCTATCCCAACGGTAGGATATTAAAAGACATTTTTACTAGTCTTCCTTTAATAGTTAACTAAATAGGTCCTATTTTAAGATTAATAATGCCTCCTTTATAGGCTATCTGATCTCCTGAAATTGTTATAAGTAGATATAGGTGTTTCTTTTATCTGTGTGGTAACCCTATTCTTTCCACTACTTTTAGTAATATATGGTTCCTTATTACTCTACTATCTACTAATGCTTCGAACTGCTGATCTTGCTATTTAACTCTTAGGTTTAGGTATTGTCCTTAAATTTCTTTAAGGGTTTAAGGCTCTAATACTAGTTCCCTCTAGTTTTATGCGCCTCCCCTTTTCCTAACTGCTGGCTGCTAGATCCTGTCTGTACTTAGTCCAACTTAGGCCAATACTTAGTTTGTTTCTTTTCCTCTATATACTATAGATAAGTGTTTTTTAGGCACTCCCACTACTGTTATCCATCTAAGCATTCTTCTGTAAGGAATTTTCCTAGTTAAAGTGTTAAGTCTCCTTAACCTTGTACTTCTACTAGGTGCCATCTATGTATATACTTGGCGTCCCTAAACCGCTTTTCCTCTGGTGCCCAATATATCCTTATTAGGTATTTCCAGTTCTTGTCTTTTAATACTTTATATATGTTGCACGTGTTATCCACATAAGCTATCTATAATAGTATATAATGCGCTGCATGTTTTAGGTTAACTTTTAGTTTATCTTTATTCTTAAGTTTAAACCTATACCTGGTTAACCTAACTACTAGTATCTCTACTGCGGGTACTAAGATTTACCGTTTACTTCTCTAGTTCCTGGATCCCTCTTCTAGGTTTCTTAATATTATAATTAACGCTCCTTTAATGTAACTTATACGTTTTTCTATAATAGGTTGGTTTTAGACAACTTTTTTATATAGCTATATATAAAAGTCTTCCTATTTATTATTATGTCGTTGCCTATACCACTTTCCGTACAACTAGTTTAGTGTGTATGGTTTATCTATTAGAAAGTACCTTATTATTACTGTATTATAATATTCTTTGGTATGTCTTTCTTTAAACCTAGTTGGGATATCTAGATCCTTCTCTTATTCTAGTTTATCTAACTACTTTACCTTAGGTGTCCCTGTACTTGGCCTATTAGTAATTCTTTATATGGGTACTCTATCCCTTCTACGGTTTAATATGTTAGATCTCTAGTCTAGTTTCTATTCTTGCTATATAATAATTCTTGTCCTAAACTTATCTATAATTTCCTGTTTTCTACGTCTTGTAGCTAGATTCTGGAAGTTATCTTACTTCTTAATCCTTATATCGACTACTTAATCTTTAGGCTAAACACCATGTTTATCTAGAACTGCTATAGACCTTATTTGTTTTTTGAAATCTTGGCTTCCTATTAACGTTCTTATTTATTCCCTGAACTTATAGTTCTTAAACTTGCGTCCTATACTTATTTGTTTGTTACTGGACTAAGTTACTGCCCTTTCCTATTAGTTTTCGTCCGTTGTGGGTCCTTAGGTGTGTCTTATCTTATCTTAAGAGTCTTAAGTATCTTATATCTCTTCTTAAGAATCTTAAGCCTGTGGCCTTTTGCCTTTATTAAGTAATAAGCTAGCACTAGCAGTTGTCTACTTACTTAGTTTCTTTTAAATATTACTCCTATTATTTTGTAAAGCAATGGAAATTGTATCTAACAGTGTTATAATACCCATTACTAAACCTTATTCTGTAATGGTCTTAGTCTCTACTTCTGTTTTAACTTCTCTAAGGTCTACATGCTCCTAGTAAGCTGCCTTTATTGCCTTATTATTAGTAAATGCTTCGCCTATGTTAAATTTATTATCTTTAATGTCCGATCTATAAGCTAGTTTATTAGTTCCTCTAAACTTAGATAACAATGGCTCCCATAGCTAATAGCTTGCGTCGTACTTAGCGTCCTTATAAATTCGGCATGCATTATTGTAACAATACGCAAAACTATTAATTGAACATTTTTTTGTTCCTTACAGTGTACTATTATCCCTCTATACGTACGCGCTATCTGTTAGTCTTGTTCTCTTTATTACATAGTTACTCTAACCACCTCTATAGTCTCTGGCGAAATAACCTTATTTTCTATAATTTATATAAGCTCCATCTCTAAACCACTAATTTTATTGTGAAGTCCGCCTAAACATCTTCTACTACTAAGATCCCTAGTTTGGCCTCTACTCCTTAGTCCTTTAATTACTAAATTCTTAACCTTTAGGTTTCTATAGTTTCCTTTCCTATCTTTAGGTTTCTTTAGTACCGCTTAGGTCTATTAGCTCTGCGCTATTCTATAGTTTTTAACTCTATGTTAGTCGTTGCGTACTCTACGCCTTATATGACTATAGAACTCTGTCTTGCCCTTTCTTAGCTTGTTCCCTTTAATAGATCCTATTATTAATCTTTATTAACTAATCTATTAAGTCTTATAGACTTTCCGTATCTTCTATTAGGATGATTACGTCCTAGACTTTAGCCTTAAGTCCCTATTTATACTATGCTATAAGCGCCTTGTCGTTCCATTTAACCTATATGGCTAGCGTTTAAAACTGTGTGGTATACTTAATTACTAAAGTACGTTATACTAAATTCTAAAGCTTTTGTTCTGCTATAGTTATTGCCTCTAGGTCTCTAAATATCTGCGTTAACCGTTCTACAAACCCGTTCTAACTGGTAAATATATACCATACGTTCTGGTTGGTAGTTGTTATGCCATTAGCCTGTATCTCCGTAAGATATGGTTTAAACCACTTAAGTGCTCTTCCTAATAGAAATAATCCTGCATAGGCCACTTAATCTAACGATATTGCTAACTTCGCTCCTTTTTGCATAACCTTAAAGTGTATTTGCGTAAGAAATCCTTTAAGCTTTAACTTCTCTCCTAAGAATTGTTTAATTAAAGGTAACTTGACCTTTACTACTCTAATTCCATTAATGCGTTCTTTAAGTATCCTACTATTGTCCTATAAGTAATTAATTATTTTCTATAACTAACCTTGCGTAATTAACTGAGAATCCGTATCTATTATACTAGTATCTCCTCCTAAGCCTAAGGTTGTAGCTGCCGTTAATGGCGTTATAACTAGTGCTTTGGGTGGCATATTATTTAACCTTATTTAATACCGTAACCTTAATAGTGAATATGTAACGGAACCTTGTAGTAAAAACTACGGTGGGTCCTGTTATTGGGCTAGGTATATAGGTAAGAACAATTTAACAACGTAATAATAACTAATAGAGTAGTTGCCTAATAGATTAACTCCAATTGTATTCTAAAATTTACTACAAAGAGAGAACTATCTAGGTAGGAACTGTGGTCCTTTAAATACACAACTATACGCCTAAGAAATCTCTTCGCTCTGTGAAGTACGTATGCTCTATACGCTCTGTATAGATTATATAGATTACACAGATCACACAGATCTTATTATGTGACTTTGGCTACTATTCCTCGTCACTTGGTTCTACTGGATCTATTCTGGACCGTACCTATATTAACCAACTAGCTTCCTCCGACTCCTCTCTAAGTAGTTGTAACATTATACTTAAAGCGTCCGTAACAAATCTAACTAATTAAATAACTTTAACCGGCGGTTAAAGTTCCTTAATATCTTATATGTTACGTAACCCTATTATAAACATTGTAATATATTTTAAGTTCTTTTTAATTTCAAGTTTTCTGCTATTATATTTTGTATATGCGTATTAGGTAGCAGTTGTTTACCTTTATATTATGTCTATCTAGCCAGAGTAGGCCATAAAGAATAGTCTTTATAAAATTCCTTTTTTATTTTTTTATTTTTATATCCGTTGTATTATACTAAGTACAATACTGCGCATGCAGCCTTAGGCTATGGCGCTATAGTTCTATATACATAAATCCTTTCTAGGCAGCTTAATATGTACTAGTAGCTATATCCTAGTAGTTTATAAACCCCTGAACTAGGGGTTTATAGTTCCTTAGTAAACTACTAAGTTACTGCAACTACTAGGGAATGAGAAAACGGTAGGAAAAACTATAAGAAATCCTAACACCTATCCCTATCCTTTTGTAATTTATTTCTATTCCTTTGCTCTCTAATATCATTTTAAGAGCCTAGTAGGAGTTACCCCCTTCTAAAGTCCTATCTGTTTTATTCGTGTACTAGTTTAGCTACTTTAAGAGTCTCGCAGTCTTTACTATTAGCAAAGTGATTTCCTTTACAATTAATGCAAAGAGGGGTAGTATGTTGACAAGGCTTGCCTGTTATTGTACAGGTAGAACAGGAGTAGTCTTTAGATAGATATACAGCCGCACAATATCTATAGGCCCTAGTAGAGCATCTGTCTCCTATATAGCCAAATTTTTGGCAGCTAGTGCACTGCATAGTAGGCAAGACTTCGAGGTATTTTACTACCTTAGTAGCTGTACCTGCAATTGAAATCTCTTTTTACTTAAGGATATCTTGTCTTTTTTCTTCGTTCTCTATAGTAAAAACTATAGAGCCAAATCTGGTCTGTAGATCATATCTTTTTACACTAAATAAGATCCATCTAGGTAGTCCTTGTATCCTTATCCCTTCGTGTGGCAACTTTTTCATGGACTTTTCGTATATGTACGCCTTATAAGCCAATCTAGAGGCTCTATACCGTATAGAGCTTGGTGTTGAACCCTCGAGTTAGTACGGCAAGGGTGCTGGCGCCTCATTTGACGCTTGGATATTGCGGTGAACAGCAGCGACGTGGCCAGGAAGCCTATAATATTTGGTGTAGTTAATTAAAAAGCTTCAATATTGTTTGCCGTCTATTTGATTATTGAATTGTTAGTAAAATATTGTCCTAATGCCACCTAAAAAACATCGTGCGTCTTTAGCTCTAAAGCCTCTAAGGCCTCTAAAGCCTCTAAAGCCTCCAAAAGCACCTTAAGCCTGGGAGTCCTATTCACAATCCTTTCAAGTGACATAGTATACACACGATAGCTTGTCGGCAGAAGTTGTACAGCCTCCAGAGGCTTTAGTGCTGATTGAGGACGATGTTAAGGAGGACGAATTAGGAGCTGTTTTTGAGGCCCGCGGCGAAACTGCTAAGGATGAGGCAGATGAGGTAGATGAGACTGAACTACTAGAGCTATTAGTTGAAGAAGTTATAAGAATGGGCCTTCCTGCGGTTTCTACTTTATGGGAGCCTATGACCGCTGTTTCTGAACTAGGTCTTGAAGTTATTAACCTTCCAGATGAGTTGATATTCGCCGCTCGGCGTGCTGGTGAGCCTATTAGCGGCCTTAATGTGGATGTTGAACCTGATGATCTTTCTAATTAAAATAAGGGTAGTAAGCGCTCTGCTTATTGTACACTAGTAGATTAAATTGGTATGGCGTCTGGTGGGTGTAGATCTGGATGGGACCTGCCGATTTGAGTATTCCTACTATTCTTTAGTATCAGTATATTTGAGAAGCTCGCGGTCAATACAAACCTATATGCAGCGTCTTAAAAGGCTGGCGAATATCACCAATCAGGATGGTATATCGGTAAACGATCACGGAAATGGAAGGAGACCTCCGCCGGCGAATTGATGGTTTGGGTAGGACTTATTATCTATATAGGCGTCTTTAAGGTCACCCAGGTGCGAGACCTTTGGGCTATAGATCCTGAATATCCTAAGCATTTAATTAGCTTATTTATGGGCCAAAAAAGATGGGAGCAACTTAAACGCTTCTTCTATACCTTACTACCTCCACCAGATGGCGTCAAACGTCAGATTTTTAAGAAGATTGAGCCGTTAACGACTCCTTTGGGCGAGGCGTTTAGGAAGTATGTTATACCTGGATCTATAGTCAGCTTTGATGAGATGATGGTGAGGTTTACTGGATGATTTACGGCTATAATTAAATTGCCTGGTAAGCCAGTACCTGAGGGCTTTAAGATATTAAGCCTTTGTTAATATGGGTATTGCTATAGCTTTATGTTTACCTCACCTGGCTGCTTTTTTGGGCTTCCTTCTCGGATAGATCATTAAGATATTGCCCTTTTAAAAACCTCTGAGTGCGTCCTTTACCTTACCTGACAGCTCCCCTTTTAGGCTCGTTGATTTTGCCTATTTTTGGATAACTATTTCACAAATATTCCGTTGCTCCAGGTGCTCCGACGACTTGGAATTGCTGTAGCTGGCATAGCTCAATCAAACTCAAAAGACTATCTAGAGGTGCATAAAAGGGCTGATAAAAGGAAGGAAAGGCTACCGTTTAACTTCATTACAGGAGTAGTCGTTGGTGTGGTTAATTCGGTGCTTTCTATTGTATGGCAGGACAAGAATTTGGTACGATTTTTGACGACAGCTTACTTATGCAGCGATGAGGACGTTAATAAAGTTAATTGGCGTCGTCCGCGGGTATATAATTCCTTCCTTAAGAAGCTAGTAGCTGATGTTTGGGGTAATGATCTAATTAAGAAGTTAACGCTTCCTAGGCTCTCTATCGACTACAATAACTGGATGGGCGGCGTTGATATTCACGATCAGCTTTGAAGCTACTATACCACCTAGATTACTACTGTGCGCACCTAGCTACCCTTATTCTTCTGGGCACTTAATGCGGCTGTAATTAACGCCTATATTATTAGTAAGAAGATCTTCTAGATGTCAAGGAGGCCCTTCTAAACCCACCGCCGTTTCTGTATACGATTGGCATGGAACCTCGTTATTATGGGCAGTCAAAAGATGGGCCTAAGTGAGCATGATACTGAGCGTCTTCTTCGTCGAAGCTTACTAAAATACGGGCAATATCAATCTGGTATTGGGCCTGGTTATAAAAATAAAACGAATTGAAAAACCACCTACGTCACTGCTAAAACCCCACTACCTGCAATTTGACGGTGTAAGACGCGAACTTACTATTCTATTAAAAGCTTTACAAGGAAGCAAGGCTATAAGAGCCCACCAAAGTGCTAGATGTGTAGATGGAAGGAGGCAAAGAAGCTTATAACAAAGGTTAAGCAAATAGTATATGAATGCGAGGCCTGTAGGCTTCCTTTATGCCTTTGGTGCTTTGACAACTTTCATTTAGTAGGCGACGACTAGGTAACTATTTTGGGTCCTCTACTTCCTCACACCTCTAATATTGAGACTCCAAAGCTAATTAAGCCTTTGCTGCAGCGTCCTTCTTAGCATCCTTTAAGCCCTCCTCTACTGCCTTCAATCGATCCTCTATATCGAATAACCGCTGGTTGAACCGTTCAACCACTTGTAGCACTTGATACATCTTATTTGATGTATACAGCACATCCTCCCTTATAACCTTAAGCTGGTCCTTTACTGGCTTATCCTCGTTGACGTCAAGAACGCGTATAAAGTGGGTAGGTGGCAGCAATTTGGGGGAGGACTCTAATGGAGGATTTTCCTATATAATTAGCAGCTGGTTAATGGAGGAAGGGCGGAAACCTACAGCCATGACGTTATATATCGCGACTTTTTGCCCAACTTCATTAAAAAAATATAGAGCTGTTTTTGGTGGTGGCCTGCTGCAGTATCTCATCGGCATCGCAATATTGACGCGTTTTGGTGAGGCTTGCTAATAAAATCACGCTAGCTAGGGTGCCTGCAGCATGCTAACCCAGGCAGGAGCGCCCAAAGCGCCCAATACGAAAAGTCCGTTTTGCCACACGAAGGGATAGGATTAAAGGTCTCAATTTCTTCTTTTAGAAGCTTAGAGCCTCCTTCTCCTAGAAAAGGTAGAGTAGGAACCCCATAGGCTATAACTTGAACCCATAGTTCTAGTTTTTGTTCTCTTTAAAAGGTAAAGCAGTTATGCCAGATCTCCTTATACTTGACTAGGAAATCCGCATTATACTCTTCTGTAGTCATAAGGAGAATATTTTGTTTTCCTTTAGTTCTAGCTATGGACGCTAGTACTGGCTTTTCTACTTACAGTTTTGATGCAAATAGTTGGTTAACTTTGTTTCGTATAGAGAAGGTATCTAAAGGTTGGTCCTTTTCGTCCATAATTAGGACTAGCTTCCTTTCTTATAGCTGCTTTTTCTTACTTCTAGTAGAAGTAGAACTCCTACTAGAAGAAGAAGGGGTAGGAGATAGTGATAATAAGGAGGGTAGAGAGGATAAAGAAGAGGGGAGGTCCCTCTTTAGTCTCTCTGCGTAAGTTTCCTTAGTAGAGGCTACCTCTATATGGAGAGCTCTTACTTCTTCTACTAGTCCTTTTAGGACATCGTTTGCCTTTTCTTTTTCTTTTTCTTTTTCTTCTTGTATAAAGGGATTTCCTCCTAATAGAATACTTTGTATATAGAACATTAGCTGTTTAACTTGTACTTTTTTTTCCTTTTCCTTTTCTTTTTCCTTTTCCTTTTCTTTTTCCTTTTCCTTTTCCTTTTCTTTTTCTTTTTCTTTTTCTTCTAGCCCTTTATAGGCCTGGGTTAGGCTATTTAGAGCGAAGCTTAGATGTTCTCCAGGAGAAGGGGAATAGGAAGGCATGCTAGCCGTACTATCCATGGTAGTTGTTAGTTTTATTGCCTTTTTTGCAGGTTTTTGGTTTTCTTTTTCAGCAGAAGACTGAGGATGTCCTCTTTTTTCTCCTGCCCTAAATAGGCCAGGAGGGGGAGAAGGGGGAGAAAAAGTAAATGTAGACTCTTTATCACTTATTTCTATAGGAGGTTTTTTTTAGACCTATTAGGCCTTGGCATTTTGTGTCTTATAGGGGGGTTTTCTAGTTTTTACTATCCTTATGCCCTTTCTCCTTACTAATCCTATTAGAAGATTTCTGGGGAGATTAGGCTAAAAGGTAGTAGAAAATCTAGCCTCTATATTTTATGGTTTTGGTATTTGGTTTTGGTGTTCCTGTCCGTGCCTCGCTTACAAGCTAGGACCACCCCTAAGAAGAATTTTCTGTTAGGGGAAAGGGGGTAAAACGACAAATAAATCCACCTCTAGCTTGCTAGGCAGTGGGAATTAAGTCTTAAAAGTTGGAAAATCGATTGTTTTTGATGGTAAGATGGGTATGCGTAAGTTTTGAAGTATGGCGCTACCTTTTGGTAAGGTTGCATGTGTGGTTTTTTTAGGGGCATTAACTGGCGAATTTTTTTATAAAATTCTTTTACTAGGGAAGGCGCGTTAGCTTTAATCTATTTATAGGTTTCCTAGGTTTATATTTTATATCCTTCCCATTTAATAAGAAGTTTAAATTGTTTAGATTATGTTTTTTATTATATATTATTAATCAAGTTAATAAAGTACAAACTGTTACTATTATTAACAATTATAGGAGGTAGCAGCGGAATTTTATAAGTTATAGGATTATCTCTTAAAGGTTATAGCAAGCTTACGTAAAACATTAGGTGTATTTTTATCTTAGTTGGCAGTTTAAGCTTATAGGCGTATAGGCTTAGTTTTTTTTTAATTTAGTATAGGCCTATAAACTTCTAATTAGGTTTCTTTAAGGGCCATTAGGTCTTTAGGTTTTATATATTTAGGTAGGCTATATTACCTTCCTTAAAGTCCTATGCAGAAGCTCGTCCTTTATTTATATGCCATTCCTATAATATTTAAGCATATATTAATTTACTTTATAATAGTTCTATTAACTACTTTATTTAATTAGCGAAGTTATATATATTAATTAACTAGATCCATTTAATTATAGGTCCTATTATATTAATTTTAGGTTATAGTTTAAATCCAAGTTAAGGGTTTTATCTATAGGTTATGTAGAATGGCATTACGCCTATCAATATATTTATTGTATTATTTACAGTAAACTTAGCTAAAGGCAGCTATTTTTCCTAGTCGTCTTATAGGTAGGAGCAGTACATTTATAGGTATTATTCTATAATTATATTTACAATTTTAATTTAACTATCTATCTCTAGATAAAATATAGTTAAGAGTTATATTTAAATACTTAACCGTTTATATAGAGCTTGCTAGAAGTCTAAAATAAACTAGCTTTTATAGTTAGATATTATTAAGTTAGGGAGTCTATATAACTTAAAGACATACTTAATAAAACATTTAGCTACTAATATCGCATTAATTAAGTCTATAGGGATTATATATCGCATTTTTATAAGGCAGTTAATGACTACTATAATATTTATAAACCTATTACTGTTAAATAAGTCAACTATAAAGTTAATTAAGATATCGCGCCATCTTTATATTGGAATTGGTAGCGGTTAAAGTACTCCTTACTTCTTTATATAAGAGGTTTTTCCACATATACACATCCTATATATTTAAATGTATTTTTATACATAGTTATGCATTATAGGCTAGTAATATGCTTATTAAATAATTTTATAAGTTTTTATATAGCCAAAATGTCCTACTATAGGGGAGTTATATACAAATTTAGGCATTTTAAATTATAAGGGTTTAGAATTTGGAACTACTATCTTCTATTAATAGTATAATTAATTATTTTATATTTTATATTTAGCGAGTGTAATATCCTTATACTATTATTTTCTAGTTTAGATCGCCTTTATTATATCTACTATCTATATATTATTTTTATATTTATATTCTATTAGTGTTCGTACTAACTTAATAGCACGAGTGAGTCGTATCCACGGGCACGAAATACATGTAGTATTGTATACTTGTTTAGATGGTGACTGTCTCTTATATTGAAGCAGACTACGTGGTCTATATACTGATGCGACCTCCCCCTAATTAGTCAGTGCTTTAGGGGTGCACTAGACGCGTAAGCGGGTATTTGGTGCACCGAACGCGTAAACGCGTAGTTGGTGTACCGTACGCGTAAGCACGCGTTCGGTACGACAGGTGCTGTAATTATACACTGGCGGTACTTGAAAAATGAAACCACCTATGTACAGCCTCCGTAATTGTTTTAATAGAACCGTAAAACACAAAAGAAATATATAGGAAATCCCTCCTAAGGTGCCTTCTAGGCTGCCTTCCAGACGGTACTTTGAGCTGGCCGTAAGTCCTGCTTAAGGTCTGTAAAGTAAACTGTACGGCCTTCTAACGGGCCGTAAAGGAACCGTATGGCCTTCTGATAGGCCGTAAATGAACCATAAGTGCTCCGTTAGTTATGTTCCACCCATTTTATAACCTTTAGATTGAGCTTATTTGTGTTAATTAGGGTTTTTAGAGCTTGACACGGCTTTGCCTTAGTTATGGCGTCTACTGGGTTATTTTTGCTGCTAATCTATTTAACCTTCGTGATTTCACGTTGTTTGTAGGCCTGATGTAAGTATATTAGGTTGACTATAAGCCTCTTCTCTTGTGTCGTACCTAGTTTAACTAGGCAGTCGTAGAGGGACTTTGAATTGGTGTATAAAACTAGGGGTAACTGCTCCAGTTATAGAATCTTCTGGATTGTTGATTTGATTGCGGCTGCTATATTAAAGCTATAAGCTAGTGTATATAGTTTAGAAGCTAGTACACTACGGGTTACCTATTTGCATTTAATTAAGGACTAGTATAGGATATTTGCGTCCTAATTATGGTCTGTAAGTACAATTACAAAGCCAATTTGCGATAATAGGTCCCTGTTATTGGTAAAGGAGGTGTCCGTAAATGCTAGTAAGCTAAGGGAACTTAGGTCTAGTGGTACGAAAGTAAGTCCCCTTGCTGCATTGTTAATTTGCTACTGAATATGCTTATTAAGCTGCTTAATATTTTCTTCTTGCGGATCTACTGCCTGGGCCGTAAAGGACAAGTCGTAGGCAGATTTGGGTTGGTAGACTGTGGCAATATAGGCGCCTCTTGCACGCTATGCAGCGTATTAGTCCTTTGTATTTACGGTCTTATGGGTCTCTCTGCGGGAACTGGTAAGGTCTATAGGCTTTGCTATAATGAGCTTTAGGTTTTGAGCTTAGCGTTTCTAGGTTAGCTGGATTAAGTTGCCCTTTTATATAATTAAGCCTCTGTTAAACTTAATTGGAGTTTGCTTAGTTAACTGCTCTTATAGCTTTGCTAGGAACTTAGCTTCTTGCAGTTTAGTCTCTTTAGCGTCTACAAATGTCTGGTCTGCTAAGAAGAGGGTATTATCTGTTTGGAGTCTAACAATACCAAGGCTATTTAATGGGCTGTATAGGAGGTAGGGGTTATAGGTTAACTGTTCTATTTTAAGTTTACTAATATAGTGCTAGTGGTATATCTTAAACTAATGGTTTCCGGCTTTTAGTACTCTATAAAGAAGTTTTATAACCTGTAAAATTGTTCCTAGTTATAGGTTAAGCTTATAGGGTAGTTATATAAAGATATCCCTACTTAGGTAGGTATTAGACTGTATATAGGCTTGTAAGATATCCCGTAAGTAAAGGGCTACGGATTTAGTTTACTGTAGTCTAGGTATAAGTGTAAGTATAATCCATTAACTGACCCGTTAAATTGTAGGTGATTGTGTAAGGACTAGGTCCTTTCCCTAGTTGTTATAAGCTTATATAATAAGCCTTAATTTCTTAAAGGCTTTGTTAGTACTAGGGTGCTTAATCTTATTAATAAAGCGTAAGTTAAATATATAGACGCCTTACAGAACGTCTCTCTCTATTATAATTGTAAAGACACCCTTTTTAAGTAGTCCGTTAATCTCTTTACGCTATAAGTCCGTAAAAGGGGTTTCCTATACTAGAACTAATATATCTGCAGGCGGAGATTGCTTTGCGGATATACCTATGGAGGTTAGGTGGTTCTCCGTTATAGGATTCTTATAGTGGCGTCCTTAGCCACGCTTTACGGCAGGTTTAGTAGGTTTAGTGGGTTTCTAGGGGACCTCTAGGGTAGGCAAGGGTGCCTCCAGTTTATCTAATTCGGCAGTCGCTTCTAGTTTATCTGGTTTGGTGGTTGCTTCTAGTTCATCTGGCTTAACGTTATGGGTGTTTTTAGGCCGAAAGTAGGGTTTTACGGACGTGCTTCTAAAGCTAGTTGGCCCGCTAGGAAGCTATATACAGCATGTCTTATTTTCTACGGCTAGTAGATGGTAAGGTCCATTCCAACTGCCGCTTTTACGCTATATAAGGACTTTAGAGTTAAGCGGGAGGTTATATACTAAGGTCGTATTAGGTCCGTTATGGTGGTATAGGGCGTTATTAATAGTTTATTTAGCCCGTAATTTGGCTATTTCGGCCATTGCCTTCCGTATTGCAGCTGCTCGTTCTGTAATAGATGGGGCAGGGGGGCTTAGGTTACTTATCCTTAGGTAGGCTCTATAAACCAAGAGGGTAGGTACTAGTCTGTTAGGGCCAGCGGTGTTATTAATAGCTTTTACAGCTATTTGTAAAGCTAGTTCCTTTTAAATGTCCTTATACTCGTCTATAATAATCTAATAAGCTCTCTGTAGAGCTAGGTAAGCTCGCTTAATAAGCCTAACAGACTAATACGCCTTGACTAGAACAGCTTTTGTTAATATAGCTATGGCCGTAGCATACTGCTAGAATTCCTTACTGATGAAGTTCCTACTAGTGTTGTAGGTAATATACTTAGGAGGTCCAACATACGTGTTAATTTAGTAGGTCTGTAAAATATCCTAAGTATACTTTGTGGATATATTTTGCAACTAACGGGCGGCTTAGTAGCGGGTTGCCTTATTAATTATGTATAATACTAGGCTGCTGTTAATATACATAATGTCTATATACACTAAATAGTTGAAGTTAAGGTCCTTATAAAGGGTGAACTTGAATTAGCCTAGGGAATATCCGTATTTCTGGTAAAAGGAGCAGTATTTGGTTAGGTAATTAACTGCCTTCCTATCAATGTTGTCGTGTCTAGAGCGTTTAAGGACTCTATATAGCTTTTTGGCTAACGGGTGGCCGAAACGGCGGTGTAGACGGTGGATCTCCGTACTAGTAAGGTAGCATGGGTTATAGTCGAAAGATTCCTAAATATAGGTCCGTAAAGTCTCTCCCTATAAAAGGAATGGGTGTCCAAATCATTGTGTAATTGGTAGGGTAACATGCTTGCTTTCTAGGGCAGTTGCAGGGCCGATTAAGGTGTCTATAATATTGTTATAGTAAACTTATAACCTATCCATGTCCGTAAGGTAAAGTAAGAAAGGGGTGTCTGCTTTTACTATATGGAAGTTAACTAGGCCAATTAGGGTCTTAACTGTAACTAATCTAATTAATGCAGTTGAGCTAATGCCGAATTGGACGTTTACGGCCCCAGTTTATATAGTGTCAATATCCGTATTATTATTTGCGGTGGTCCTATATGTAAGGTATTATCCGTAACCTATAGTAGACTTCTTGGAGGCGCCTATATCGATTATAACACCGTAGAATTCCTTAGGGGTATAGCGTTCTGTAGTAATATATGCAAATGGGGCCTGCTTGTAATCTATAACGTCCGTAACGGGGGTGCTTGCGGAATGGTTTTTGGGCGCAACTAAGTGTATAAAGGAACGGTCGGCTAATATAGTTGTAATATTAAAGGCTTAGCTGTCCGTAAAAGGTCTAAAAGTAGTTAGGAATATCTCTAAGGTCTTTTATTCCTAGTTATCTAGGTTAAAGTTAATTATAAAGGCTTCTATTAACTTATTAGGGGGCTCCTCTTCTTCCTCTCCTTTGTATTCTAAGATAAACTGGCTAATCCGTTTATTAAATCTCTTCTTAAACCTATTATGTTCTTTCTAAGTATGCCTTATAGACTAATATCCTTCCTTGCCACACACGAAGCATTTCTAGTTTATTTGTCTGTGGGGGTATGCTTTTGTACGGGAGTTGCTGCGGGGGTTATGGGTAGGACTTAGTTGGTATGGGTACTACTAGCAGTAACGGCGGTCTATAAAGTAGACGTCTAAGTCTATCTGCGGATATTAAATATCTGTGGCGAAGGCTTAAGTGCTACCCGGTGGGTTTAAGACTTTATACATTATAATAGAGGAGTGTAGGTTATTAATGAGGCCAGCTAAGGTGTCTGTAGGCTTGTAATAGGTGTACTTATAGGGCTCTACTTCCTGGCAAGCCGTAATAAGTTTATTGTGTAGGAAGTTGTCTGTTCAAAGCTTAGCGTTAAGGCCGTACTATAGGTGCTGGAGGTCTTTAATAAGGATTTGTAGACACTCTATAGTCGATTTTTTGGTGTTCTTGTTAATTACGGTCCGTAGCTTGGTCGCATTCTATTAGGTAAGGATATTACGCCTATATTCCAGTCCTTTAAAGTAGTTGCGGGTAGCTTCGCATAGCTTATTAAAGGGGACACCAAGGGGGTTGCTCTTGAGGTTAGTATAGTAGTGGTTAAGTGCTAGGCCGCGCAGTATGGTAGAGTAGGCTTAGCTAAACTCTTGTTTAGGAATGTCAGCCTTCTGGTAGAGGTCCGTAAAGATAGTCAGTTTAAAGTCAAAATTATCATTTTCACCGCTATACTTAGATTCGTCGGTATAGAGCTTAGCTAGGTTAGCTAGCTCCTTACCATAGGTCTTTACTTAGGTGGGTTGCGGATCTATAACTTGCGGATCTATGGCTTGCGGATCTGTGACTTAAATAGCGGGGGTAATTTGGTCCGTATTTTGGTTTACAAGGGTGTTGTGATCCGTAACTTAAGAGTAGGGTGTATTTTAGCCAATAAGGTCGAGTCTAAAGCCGCTTGGGTTTATGGGACGAATTTAGTTAAATGGGTTAGGTATAAGGCCAGCAATTATATTTAGTTTAGAAGAAGTAAAGAGTTCCTTAATTTCTTAGAACTGGTCTAAGATTTCCTTTTTAGTCTATTCCGTTTGGTCCTTCTTATGTATTATGTTGTATAAGGACTGTGCAATAGTAACTTATTTATTCCTTTTAACCCATACACCTTAGTTACGTAAAAGGGTTCGTAGTTTATAGATAGTAATAGGGTTGCAGGCCTTAAAAATAGCTTCTATAAAGTTTGTAAAGTCTTCCTGGTATTGCTCCCATAGGTTGTTATTTATAAGCTTAAAGTGTTTATATTTAAGGATTTTAAAACTAATGTAGTTGTTAACGTTGTTTATAGATGTAACGTTGACTCCTTATCTCTACTTCTTTTAACCTTCGCTGACTTGCTTGCTGATGTCTGCCATACTATAGTGTAGTGTGGTGCGTAGCGGGTGGTAGCAGCTTGTAACAGGTGGGGGAGGTCTTATAACGGTCCATAAAATCGATTAACGGGTCCATAATGGTTTATAGAAGGGTAGGGGGTTTCCGCAAAAGGTCTGAAGAGGTTTAAGGTTTGAGGGGGTTAAGGATAGGGGTTCCGTATAGGTCTATATTCGCGTCTATAACTTCCGGTAAACCGTACTAAGACTTGAATAAGTATATAGAGTTGGAGATAAGTCCGTAATCCCCGACTTCCGACCTTCTAGCAGGTCGTACTAGGAGTCTAAACAGGTGGTCGCTGTCGTATATATCGCTCGGGGGAGGTGTCGAGTGATTGCTGATCTGTGTGCGCTTACTGATCAGTGTTTGTACTAACTTAGGAGTCCGTGCCACCTCGCGCACAGTGCCACCTCTCGCACACCCTTTTCCCATACAAAATCGTAAAATATCGCAAATTTTTAACCTTCATAAAATAGCAACCCCTTAGGCTAT
>Ga0307507_10003111_pt1 | contig 33071 bp, 8 predicted proteins | sample 7_EM_MG_FD_207223 | JGI IMG/M metagenome (GOLD analysis project Ga0307507, IMG submission 207223) | Populus trichocarpa ectomycorrhiza microbial communities from riparian zone in the Pacific Northwest, United States - 7_EM | ecosystem: Host-associated > Plants > Roots > Unclassified | place... | reverse complement strand
AGGCCAGTTTCGGGCCTGGCTGCGAGCCAGGTAGTCGTACGTCGGGCGGTTTTCGTATCCCAGTTTCCCTTAATGGGCCTCCCTAGGTGGTAGAGCAGGAGCCCTAAGCGGAGGCAGTAAGGCTCCTGGTGGTGTTGAGGGCGATGCGTACGCGTCGCGGGCTCAACACCACAGAACCGCTGCACCAGCGCGCTGCACGCGCTGCGACGGCTCTCTACCATCGCCTCTGCACTTGGCCATCGTAAGGAACTAGTTCCTAATGATGTTTCCACCCGCGGCGACGTGGACGCGTGCAGTAGGGCTTCGCGGGCATGTATGTGGATATTATAATAGGCAGAAAAGGATAGGATTGTATAATATATTCTGGAGGGAACTAGCCATTAAATTAATGGCTATAAATTGAGCCCATCTATATATATTTACATTATAGTAGTATACTAGGAAAACGTACAGTACTAGCTACGGTGCTTAAAACCTCTAGTAGCCATTTTGGCTACCTAGTTAAAGGTATAAATATAGTGCATATATGGCATGCCAGGCTGGAGCTCGATACGCATTTAAACGTAGATTTGATAGGCTAGCTCTAGGTGAGATTTCTACTAATATTGCTAGTAAACCACCTAGGGCGCCACGTACGAACTATGTATGTGATTAATGTAATATAGCCTTATATAGAGATGGGCCTTGCTAGCAAGAGCACCTAGATTTATATACTACTAGTAGTTAGAATTAATTAAAAAGGGGTGCATTGCATATATTCTGATGGGGCATCACGTGCAATGTTCTGGTCCGTGCGGAAGGTATTGCCCGTGGAGGGGATACTAAGGCTACAAGGCACGCGCCAAGGACGCCACGAGGGCCATAGCACAGGAAGGGATAACCAAGTGGCGTTTTCCAGGCACTGAGCTCCGCTATATGTGGCCCAGTCATTCTATCAATCATTTCCTCCCACATTCCCATCGAATTTAGTATATCTCGACAACCCTATGGCCTGAACGGGTGGGCCGCCCTCCCTGCTTATGGTGGCAACATTAAGTGCCAAAAATATTTTTAAATATATAAGGGAGTAACACGAATGGGTCAGACGGCCCTCTCTGCTAGTATGCTAGCAGAACAATATAGCCCAACCATTTTGCAAAGGTTCGATTATTTTGCTAACATACTAGCAGGGAGGGCCGTCTGACCTGTTTATGTTACCCCCCTGTAGTACCTTTTTTTTTACCTCAGCGAGCTTAGACGCGATTTTTTAGCTAGCATTGGAATAACCTATGCCGTCTTCTGAATTGCAAAATCACGTCTAAGAACCTTCAACGCGTCTTGTTAAAATTATGACTAAAATCCGCCAAGCAGAGATTGCGGATATCTAATTTATTTATTTATATAATGCATTATTATTACCAAAAGTTAATACAATATTTTTAAGACTTAGGGCTTCTAAATAGTATGAATTTTATAATATGGCTATTGCCTAGTCCTAATATTAATTTCATTAAAGTTAAAAAACGCGTTTTTAAAATTATAATTATATATTACGTCTTATTAAATAGTCTACTAATATAGATAAAACTATACAGATATATAGATATCTACTACTTAAGGCTATTATAACACTATAGTTAGGTCCTTTCTTAAAAATATCCTCCCTTTACCTAAAGTGCCTCTACTACTATTAGGCGTTATATCCGCATAGAAAACCCACTATAGCTTAGAAGAAAAGTACTAGTTATTAGGGTTAGAAGACCATAGTTAAACGGAAACGCCAATAGGTCTTATAGAGCTTATAGGAGCTAAATAATTATATATAGGAGAATCTTATGTCCCTAGCAGAGAGGCAGTTATAAGATATATAAGATAAGCTTCTAGCTTTATAGGAGGCAAGTAAAGATAAACAGTTAAGCGTAATAGATAGAGCTATTAAGCTTTTATATTTGTATAGCGGACAACCTAATTAAATTAAGGTGTTAAGATGGGTAATGTATAGGTGGAGGGACTTATTCCTAGCAGTAAAAATATTATAAAATAAGAGTATAATAATACAGGCGATTCTATTACTAATTTAAGCTTCCATTACTATTATTATATTACCATTAAACATAATTAGAGAGGAGTAGCTATTAAAGATATAGGCTATCCTAGGAGTAAATCCTATATTTATATATATGGAGGTAATAAAAGCGTATCTAGATATCCTAAAACATATTAAAGCGGGTTAGTTTATATATATTCTAGTATTTCTAGAATTGCTATTAAGTAAACGGTTCCACTATATCCTTACTTAGCCCGCTTTTCGCTTACATATTTCCTTAGTTATAATTAATAAGTATTATCTAGTTACTAACTAGGGTAAGAGCTTCCAGCCCTATTACACACAGCTCTTTAAGGTCCAATTACTACTTAGTCCAATAGTGCTATAGTTTATATATACTGCAACACTTAATAAGGAGATATATATAAAGGTAATAAAGCTGGCAGGGTTTTATTGGAGTATAATAGATCTTAAACAAATAGATATTAATCGGCCTGACCTATCCATTATTAGGGGCTATATTAAGAGGAGGGATAAGAATAATTATAAAGCACTATTCTTTATTATTAAAGAGGCATTTAAGGAGGTGGTAGTAGAGGAGAATTATATATCTATAACCCTTGGCCAGATATCCATAGGGTCTAGTAAGATATCCACATTATCTAGCCAAATGACCGCAACGCCTAGTAGGATATCTATATCTTCTAGTTAAATATCCACTACCTCTATTTATTAATTAGTCGGGCAAATCCAAAATTTAGTAGGAGGTACTATATAGCCAAAGGGATAAAAGGTTCTAAGTCCTAAATTAATTCCTAAGACAATCTTCTTTCTTTATACTAAAAATTATATCCATAAGTATATAAATACTATCTATTTATAGCTTATAACTAAGGGCTATACTATTAAGTAGGCTAAAATAGCAGTATGGAGTTATTATATAATATTATCTAAACGTAACAAGAGCAGGGAGTATTAAAATTTCTATATAGAAGACTTACCTACCTATATTCTTATTACGTTAGACGCCCTAGCCTATAGTGCGGATATTCTAGATATTATCTATTCTATTATATACAGTTATTATTCTAATAAAAGCCTAAATATAATACTATAGCGATTTAGATAGGCCACCTAATATAATAGTGTTACTAAATATACAATTATCCTTATTAAAGACTAGTATAAGGGCGCTATTGTAGATATTGTACTACTAAAGTAAAAGTCTTAAAAACCTACAGCCCCTTTATCTACCCAACTCGGCTATAACTTTATTACTACTAGGATGGCAATATAGGAGGATAGGGCAGCGGATTTCGCCAGTAATCTAGCTTTATTTATTACAATTAATAGTAATATTATCTTACAGGTATCTACTTGAGAGGAAGAGGATTAAATACTTAATAAGAATATAACATTATTAGCCCTGTTAATTAAGTATATAGAAAAACAGAAGAGGGTGAAGACTAATATAGAGAAACGGGCGGTACTTCTAGATATATTATATAAGCTTATAAATAAAGCTACTAGATATTACGGACAGCTTAAGTACAATATTACAACTACTTGGAGAGAAGTTGGTAGAAGCTAGTTGGTTAATATAGGCACAGTCCAGGATGGATCCGGTGGAACCATGTAATAAGAAATAGTAGCTAAGGTCACGTGGTGTGATCTGTATAATCTATGTAATCTGTATAATCTATAGAACAGAGTAGATAGAGTATATATACCTTACGGAGCGAAGGGATTTCTTAGGCGTATGGTTGTGTATTTAAAGGACCACAGTTCCTACCAAGATAGTTCTCTCTTTATAGTAAATCTTAGAATACAATTAGAGTTAATATATTGGGCAACCACTCCACCAGTTATTATTACGTTATTAACTATTGTTTATACCTATATACCTAGCCCATTAATAAGTCCACTGTAGTACCTACTATAAGGCTCCATTACATATTTACTACTAAGGTTACAGTATTGAAACACGAAGAGTTAAACAATATGCCACTAAAAGCACCAGTTATGACCACGGCAGCAATAACCTTAGGGTTAGGAGACACCAGTATAGCAGATACTAATTCGCAGATAGTTATGCAAGGACAGTTATAAGAGATGGTTGACCAATTGTTAGATAATAATAGAATACTTAAAGAACGTATTAATGGCATTAGAGTAGTAAAGGTTAAGTTACTATTAATTAAACAGTTCTTAGGGGAAAGGTTAAAACTTAAAGGGTTCCTTATGCAAATGCACTTTAAGGTTATATAAGAGGGAGTAAAGTTAGCAACACCTATAGACCAAGTGGTATATGTAGGGTTGTTCTTAATAGGAAGAGCACTTAAGTAGTTTAAACCTTACCTTACCAAAATATAAGTAAACGGAATAATAACTACTAACTAGGATGTATAATATATGTTTCCTAGTTGGAACGGGTTTGCAGAAAGGTTAATATAGATATTTAGTAATTTAGAGGCATTAACTATAGCGGAACGCAAACTTTAGAACCTAGTATAATAAACTTTAGTAATTAAGTACACAATACAGTTTTAGACACTTATAATATAGGTTAAGTAGAATAATAAGGCGCTTATGGCATAGTATAAATAAGGACTTAAGGCTAAAGTCTAGGACGTAATTATCCTAATGGAAGATGCGGATACTCTAAGAGATTTAATAGATTAAGCAATAAAGATTAATAATAGGATCTATTGAAGGGAATAAGCCAAGAAAGGGTAAGATAGAGTTTTATAGTTATATAAGGCGCAAAGTACGCAACAACAGACGCAGAGTTAAAAACTATAGAATGGCGCAGAGCTAATGGACCTAAGCGGTACCAAAGAATCCAAGAGATGGATAAAGAAACTATAGAAACTTAGAAGTTAAGGGTTAAGTAATTATAGGACCCCGGAGCAGAGGCTAAACTAGAGATCTTAGCAGTAGAAGATGTTTAGGCGGACTCCATAATAAGAAGAATGGTTTAAAAATAGAGCTTGCATAAGTTGCGGAAAGAAAGGTTATTTCGCTAAAGACTATAGAGGTGGTTAGAGTAACCACGCAGTAAAGGGCATAAGGTTATTAGAGTATGATAACATAAATATAGGAGCATTGCGCGGGACTAAGGAGTGTTTAATTAAACACTTCGCGTTTTGTTATAATAACGCATACTAAATTTATAAAGACGCTAAGTATAGCGCAAGCTATTGGCTATAGGAGCCAGAGTTAAGAGAACTTAAAGGAACTAGAGAGTTAGATAAAGAACAAGATTAACTCTATAAGCTAGATTAAGATATTACAGTAATATATAGATAAAGATTAGTAACAATAACAATAAAGTTAGAATACTTATTAATTAGTAGGGATAAGGAAGAAAAAGAGGCTAACTGGGAGTACTTAAACCTTAATGACGCAATAGAAGTAGAGACTAAGACCTTTATAGAATAAGGGTTAGTAACGGGCATTATGACACCGTTGGATATAATATCCATCGCTTTATAAGACGGAAGGAGTAATACCTAAAAATGGTTAAGCGAGCAGATAACTGCTAGCGCTAGCTCACTACTTATAAAAGGTAAAAGGTCATAGGCTTAAGATTCTCACGATAAGATGAGAGACGCTTAAGATTTTTAAGATGAGATGAGATACACCTAAGATTTATAAGAAGTGATAAGGAAGGCTTAAGTACCTATAACAGATGAAAACCGATGGGAAAGAGTAAAGGCTTAGTTTAAAGATAAATGAATAAGTATAGGATGTAAGTTTAAGAACTGCGAGTTTGGGGAATAAGTAAGAACGTCTATCTTAGGTAAACGTAGTATTTAGCCTAAAGATTAAAAAGTTAATATAGAGATTAAAAAGTAAGAGAACTTTAAGGATCTAGCTATAAGACGCAGAAAATAAGAAACTATAGATAAGTTTAGGGCAAGAATTATTATATGGCAAGAATAAAAGTTAGATAAAAGGTCTATAGCAGGTTATATAAGGGACAGAGCACCTATATAAAGAATTACTAATAGGCCTAAGGCAGGTACGCCTAGAGTAAAGTGGTTAAACAAACTAGAATAGGAAGAAGATTTAGGAATTCCAACTAGGTTCGAAGAAAGATATACTAAAGGATGTTATAACGCAGCGATAATAAGGTACTTTCTAACAGACAGACTATACACACTAAACTAGTTATATGGAAAGTGGTATAGGTAACGACATAATAATAAATAGAAAGATTTCTATATATGGCTGGATAAAAAGGTTATCTAAGACTAACCTATTATGGAGAAACACATAAATCACATTAAGGGAGCGTTAATTATAATGTTAAGGAACCTAGAAGAAGGATCTAAGGATTAGAAAAGTAAGTAATAAATCTTAGTACCCGCAATAGAGATACTAGAAGTTAGGTTAATATAGTATAGGTTTAAACTTAAGAATGGAGATAAGCTAAGAGTTAACCTAAAGCACCTAGCGCATTATACACTATTATAAATAGCTTATGTGGATAATATGTGTAATATATATAGAGTACCTAAGGATAGAAACTAGAAGTACCTAGTGAGAATATATTGGGCATTAGACGAAAAACAGTTTATGGATGCTAAGTATATATATAGATGGCACCCAGTAGAAGTACAGAGTTAAGGGGACCTAATACTTTAACCAGGAAGATTCCTTACGGAAGAATGCCTAAACGGAAGATAGTGGTGGAATTATTTAGAAAACACTTATCTGTAACATATAGAGAAAAAGAAAAGAACTAAGTATTAGCCGAAAGAGGACTAAGCATAAATAGGATCTAGTAGCTAATAGTTGGGAAAAGGGGAGGCCTATAGGACTAGAGGGAACTAGTAGTAGAGCTTTAGACCCTTAAGGGAATTTAAGGTTAACACCTAAATTTATAAGTTAAGTGGCAAGATTAGCAGTTTAAAGCGTTAATAGATAGTAGAGTAATAAGAAACCATATATTACTAGTAGTAGTAGAAAGGATAGGGTTACTATATAGATAGAAGAAACACCTGTATCTACTTATAATAATTTTAGAAGATTAGATAGCCTATAAAGGAGGTATTATTAATCTTAAAATAGAACCTATTTAGTTAACTATTAAAGGAAGATAGGTTAAGATGTTTTTTAATATCCTACTATTAGGAAAGGATAAGGTAATATTAGGGATACCTTAGTTATAGGAGTATAATTTAAAGATTAATTGGGTTATAGGTTAGGTTAATATTAGAGATACTTAATAATATAAAGTGTGATAGTAAACTAAGTTAATATAGTACTAGGTTAGAGTAATGTATAAAAAGACTAAGCGAAGCTTAAGTTATATACTAAAGAGATACCATAAGTATGGCAAAAAGTTATGGTTACTAGAAAGTGAAAAGCTATTATAATATATAGTATAGGACTATAAGATAGAGTTAAAACTAGAAATAAATCCAAGGTTCTTTCTAACCTATAAGCTTACTAAAACTAAGTTAGTAGTGCTTAAGGGGTTTATTTAGGAGAACTTATAAAAGGGATATATTAGACTGCTATAGTTATTAGCAGGATATCCAGTATTATTTATCCTAAAGAAAAACAGAAAACTTAGGATGTGTATAGACTATAGACAGTTAAATAGTATTACTAGGAAAGATAGGTATTCTTTACCCTTAATTAGTAAGATTTAAGATAGGATAGGTAATACGTAAATCTTTATAAAGATAGATCTGAGGTGGGTGTACTATTAGATTAGAATTAAGGAAGGTAATAAATAGAAGGCAGCCTTTAGGTTAAAGGAAGGACTATATAAACCGCTAGTTATGCAGTTTAGGCTTATAAACATACTAGCAACGTTCTAAAAACGAATTAATAGTGTGTTAGGAGAACACCTTAATAAGTTTATTATAGTATACCTTAATAATAATATTATCTACTTAATAAGCGAGGAAGAATATAGAGAATATATTAAGTGGGTCTTAAAGAGACTATAGGAAGAATAAATGCTAGTAGCAATTAAGAAATATGAGTTCTTTATAAGAAAAACCAATTTTGTAGGATTTATTATTAAACTAGGAAAGATTAATATAGACCTAAAGAAAGTTAAAGCTATAGTAAATTGGTAAGAACTAGAGAACGTTATACAGTTAAGGTTATTTTTAGGATTTTATAACTACTATAGGAGGTTTATAGCATAGTGGTTAAAGAATATTAAGCCGTTTATAAGGCTAACGAAGAAAGAGGAACTGTGGGTTTAGGTAAAAGAGTAAAGAAAACTGTTTAAGGAACTAAAGGAGTTATTTACCTAGGAATTAATCCTTAAGATCTACCAACTAAAGTTAGAAACGGTTGTTAAGATAAATGCATTAGACTTTACACTAGAAGCATATTTGCTATAGAAGTATTTAGACGTATAGCATCTAGTAGCATATTACAGTTAAAAAATAATACCACTAGAGTTAAACCACGACATTTACAATAAGGAGTTGTTAGGCATAGTTGCAGCACTTAAGAAATGGAGAGTATTCTTGCAAGGCATAGAAAAACCATTTATAGTTAAGATGGACTATAAGAATCTTATGGGATTCCTAATAATAAAAGAGCTAAACTAAAGGCAAGTTAGATAGGCGGAAATGCTTACAGAATATTATTTTAGAATTTAGTATACTAAAGGTATTAAAAACGCAAGAGTAGATGTACTTAGTAGAAGGGCAGAACTGTAAAACGAGGAAAAGCCGTTAGGGGCTTTACTGCGAAAGGATTAAGATGGATTAATTAGGTATAATTATCCGAAAATTGTAGCAACTAAAGAAAGTTAAGTCTATGAGTTACTAGAGGGTAAGTGGACGCAGAAAATCTAAGATATATAGGTAGAAGATCTAGATACGGAATAGTATAAAAATAGAGAAGTAATTTATGTTCTAAGATCTATTACAAAGGAGTTTATTAAGTTATTTTATAAGGGACTAACTTAAGGACATAATGGAGCTATAGGCTTAGTGTTAAGAATTTAAGAAGAGTATATTGTTTAAGAAATCTAGTGACTAGTAAGGTAAGTTATAAAGAAATGTCTAAATTGCTAAAGGAATAAACTAATAAGGTATAAGCTGTATAGAGAGCTATAACCTGTTAAGATACTAGAAAGACTATAGGAAGTTATATTATAGGACTTTATTATTAAGTTACTAAAGTTAAAAGATCCTATTAGTGGATAAGCTTATAAAGTGGGGATACTTTATAGCTTATATAGAAGAGATATCAGTAGAAGATGTTGCTAGAATCTATATTAAGGAAGTGTTCGCATAATATAGAGTACTAGATAAGATTATATTGGATAGAGATCTAAGATTTATAGCAGCGTTTTAGGAGGTATTCTTGGCGGAATAGGGAGTTTGCGCAGTAACCTTAATAGCGTATTATCTACAGATAGATGGATAAACAGAAAGACTAAACTAGACACTAGAATAGTATTTAAGGTACTATATTAATTATATATAGAACAATTGGGTATTGTTGTTACTAATTATATAGTTTGCATATAATGTAATACCATAAAAAGGAACGGGAACGTTACCATTTAAGGCGAATTATGGGTATGAGCTAAGGATGTTATTATTGCTACGCCAAGTAAAGAAAATAAGTAGTATAGCTAAAGAAAGAATAAAGACGTTAGTAAACCTTTATACAGACCTTAAAAAAACAGCTAAGATGGTATAAAAAAGAATGAAAAGGTACTATAATGCTAAGAGATCTAAAGGACCAGATCTTAAGGGGGGAGATAAAGTATGGCTACTATATAAAATTTTCAAAAGTTAACAACTAAGTAAAAAGTTGGACTATGTTAGATTAGGACCTTTTAAAATCGCAAAAAGAATTTTATTAGTTACGTATAAGTTAAACCTACTGTCACGGAGCGAGTATAAGCGGTGATAATATATAGCGAAGTAGATATTATTAAGCTATGTACATAAACTGCGTAATAAAGTTAAGACGTTGCGTAAGGAAAGGAAAGTAGGAAACAGGGGAAAAAGGGTATATAACGTTCGCTTGGTTGCTAGGTTAACGAGTACTATACTATACACGGGTAGAGTAGAGCTTAGGTGGCGGTTCTAGTAGAACTTGGCAGAATTCGGCAGTTAGAGGTCCTTGAAGTTGCCAGTTAGCAACTCTAATAGTAGAGACAGCAGATTGCGGCGGAATACAGCAGATTGCTGTTAGATTGCCGTCTTATAGTTAGTCTCCGGTTGTTCAGTCGGTGGAAACAGGTGGACGTGTGTAAGGTGTTACGGGGGTGTCCCGTAACAGTACCCCCCCTTTAAACTCGAGCATCTGTGAGATGGGGCTATGGTAGTTCTAGGTAGAGTTTGTAAAAGTCTTCTGCGGCTTATATAAGTCCTATAGAGTCGGCAGGTTCCTATAAGGGTTCAGTAAAACCTCTCCATTTTGTAAGGTATATATATTTGCGTTTCCGTTTGTTATACTTAATATCGTTAACTCTTTTAATGAGGTACTCATCCTTACCATCCACTTTAACTAGTGGGGGAGGGTCTTGGATCTGTCCAGGCAGGGCGTCTAATATAGGGGCGGCAGGGCGGAGGACTGACGTATAGAATATAGGGTGGATTTTAACCGTATTAGGGAGCTTTAGTTATTAGGCATAAGAAGAGACAACTTTTTTAACCTTATAAGGGCCAGCGTTCTTCTAATTAAGTTTCTTAGTAGGTTGTTTTGTGTTCAGATTTCTTATGTCTAGCCAGATAAAGTTACTAATTTGGTAAGCTGGTGTTAGGGTTCGGTTCTTATTTACTATAGCTTTATAGACAGACTGGGCCTATATTATTTATTAGTAAGGAACTCCTATAGTTCTTCTATCTTCTTTATAAATTCGTTTGCTTCTATAATTTATAAGGCCTATTAAGCTGGATAAGGAATATTACTAAAGGGTTTAAAACCCATTTGCGGGTGCTAGCTGTAATTAGCTAGAAATAGGGAGACCTTTGTGGTTTCTAAGACGGAGTTATTTATAGTAAACTTGGTAAATATAAGCCAGTCCATCTAGTTGTCCTATAGATACGACGTATATATCCAAATATACTGTTCCATTATAGCATTTGCACGTTCCGTTTAACCATCCATTTCCGGGTAATATGCCGTAGATAATAGTGCTTTAATGCGGAGTTAGGTAGTTAGTTCTTTCCAAAACACTAAGACAAACTAGCGGCCTTTATTAGAGACAATTGTTTTAGGGAGTCTGTGGAGTTTCTATATATAATCTAGGAACAGTTGGGCAATAGTAGGTGCTAATATATTAGGGCAGGCAATCAAGTGTTTTATCTTAGATAGTTGGTCTATAACTACCATAATATTTGTGCAGCCTTTACTTTTAGGGAGATCAATAACGAAGTTAATTAAGATATCCTTCTATCTTTAGTCTGGAATAGGCAGTGGCTTTAGAAAGCCGTTGTATATCTTATGCAAAGCTTTGGCTCGTTAGTAGGTATAGCAGCTAGAGACGTACCTTTGTGTTATATTATATATATTTGGCCAGTAGTACTCCTGTTAGAGTAGCTCTAGGGTTTTTCCTTAGCCTAGGTGGCCGGCTACTAGTAGGTTGTGTATGTGTTTAAGAAGCTTGAGCTTAAGTTTATTATAATTAGGGACAACTAGGCGGTTCTAGTAGTATAAGCGGTCTTCGCGAACTTTATATTTACTTAGAGAGATCCTTTTAGAGCGTTTAACGTCATCTTAAATTAGCTTAAGTGTCTCTTAGATAAACTTGTTATTTGGGTATTTATTAATTATAATCTGTTTAATTAATTAATTAGTTATTTTAAGGATATATACCATAAGGTCTTTAGCTAGGGGATTAAATAATTTGGGATAAAGTAGGGTTTATTTATAGTAAGCGCGCGCTTCTTTCTATACTGTTATGTCTTGTAAACGTTAAGTTAGGGTATTAGGTTTTTAACCTTAAACGCTTAGGCGGTACGTAATTAAGAATTGGAAATAAGACAGATATTCTAACTAGTGGGCTTAATAATAACTTAGCTGTTTTGTGGTTGTGAAGTACTATAAATTCTTATAGTTACTAAGGACCTTAATTGGAAATCTAGTACCTTTTAGTTTAGGTCGCCATTATTTAAAATATTTAATAATGGCTAATAATTCTTTATTGTAGATCTTGTAGTTATATTCGGCTGGACTTAGTTGTTTTAAAAAGTATGCTATAGGGTATAGTACCCCTTCTTTATTATACTAAGACAGAATGCCTCTAGTGACGTAGTTAGATAAGTTAGCTTCTATAACACTCTTTTGGTTTAGGTCAAAGTGTTAGAGTATAGGTGCGGTAGTAAACATGACTTTTAGATAGGTAAAGGCCTTCTTATATTCCTTGTTAAAGATAAAGGCTTTATTCTTTTAGGTTAGAGCCATAAGAGGTAAAACTAGGGTAGAGAAGTTATTAATAAACTATTAATAGAAATTAGCAAATCCTATAAAGGCTCTTATATTCTTAACGTTCTTGGGTTCTTGCTAGTTTATAATTACTTTAATCTTCTTTGGGTCTATTTGTATGCCGTCTATAGAGATAATAAGTCCGAGGTATAGAACTTTTGTTTTATAGAACTCGCATTTATCTATATCTAATTGTAGTCTAGCTCTATATAGGGCTTCTAAGACAAGATTAATATGTTTCTTATATTTAGCTAGGTTATTGCTATATACCAGGATGTTGTTGATATAAGTAGTACAGAAAACGTCTAGGTAAGGTTGTAAGGTATTATTTATAAAGTATTGGAATGAACTTAGGGTATTCGCAAGGCTAAACGGCGTTATTAAGTATTTAAATAGTCCGTATCTAGTACGGAATGCTGTAAGCCATTCATCTCCTTTTGTGATATGGAGGCGGTTAAATGCGTGGATAAGGTTAAGTTTCGTGTAGTAGCGAGCCTTACTTAATTGGTTTAGTGTTTCTTAAATTAATGGGAGCGGGTACCGATTCTTAATAGTAATAGCGTTAAGAGCTTGGTAGTCTATACAGAAGCGTAGACCGCCGCTAGGTTTCTTAATAAAGATTATAGATGTAGCTATAGGCGAAGAGCTTACTCTAATAAATCCTTTACTTAAGTATTTATCCAAGTACTTCTATAATACTTGGAGTTTGTTTTAGGATATTCCGTATAAGGGTCTAAATCCTGGTTATTTTCCTTCTCCGAGTACGATCTTGTGGTTATATAGTTAGTGCTCCATTAACTTATTAGCTTCCTTTCGTGAAAATACTTCTAGATGCTTATAATAGCATACTGGTACTTTTGTGGCAGGGTTAGTATGCTTCTTTAGTGCTAGGGCCTTTTTAATATCGGCTATTATAATAGCGAAGATTATATGTTTAGGTTTCCTGGCAAGTTATACTAATGGGGTAGCTCCAATTATACAGATATCCGTAGAAAGGGGGGCGAGTTGCTAGCTAGCAACTTCCTTTTAATTATCTACTGTTTCTTATTTAACTTTAGGTTTAGTGTTAGGTACGGAGTTAGTATTAAATTTAGGTTTAGGTTCTTTAAGTATCCTTTTTATAGTAGAATACTAGTTCTTTTGGTACTTTTATATATTAAGCTTAAGTTTAGGCTTCTACTTGGTTTGGGGTGGTACAGTAGTTAGGGTTAGTTTGTGTAGTTTAGTATAATTTTTGGGTTCTTAGTAGAATTGGGTGGACTTTTTAGGTATAGGGTGGATATTAGTGGAAATTTTAGACTGATAGATCCTAGTGGATTTTTTAGATTTTGGTTTGGGGTCTAAGTAGCGAGTTATAAGGCACTTCTGCTTATAATAGGAGGCGGTAAATAGAAGCTTAAGGTTGTCCTAATTAATGGTTACCTTATATAGCTTTATCTAAGGTTGTTTAAGTATTACTAAGTAACCTAGGGTGGTAACGAAAAGCCTAATTAGTTCTTTATGGTTTAGGTATTAGAGTCTTAGGAATACTACATAGGTAATACGGCCTAAGATAGTGCGTTTACTATTAAATCTAAATACATTAATATGCCAGTTAAGGGGGGTTAGGGTAAAACCATTATCTTATATAAAGATCTTGTTAATAAATCCTATACTACTGGCTCCTATGTTAATTAGGACTTAAGTATTAGCCTATTAATTATTCTACTAAAGATAATAGTTAATAGTTATGCTGCGATCCTAAGAGTTAGAATTTGTAACATTTAGAGCATTTAATGAGATCCTAAGGCAGTGCCGTCTTAGAGAGCGACTTAGCTCTAGGACTTTCCTTTTAGAGGTAATTAGGGTAGGGTTCCTATGGAATATTGGCTATAACTTTGTCCTTATAAGTGGTGCTTACTAAATGCGGGGCTAAAGCTATATGAAGATTAGGGACGGTGACTGGAGGATTAGTGTGGTAAATAGTTACTAGTGTTAGCCGTTTGTAAATCATGTTGGGGTATAGGGATAGAGTAGTATTTTAAAATATAAGCCTTGCTTCCGCATTTAAAGTAAAGGCCTAGCTTAATACGTTGTTCTTATTTAGGGGACCTTAGTAGGGCATACTCTAGGGTTTTAGAGTTGATGTCTATGGCGTTAGGGTACTTAGGCTAAGATAATAACTTAGTAGTTATTTGCGGAGCTGTTGTATTATATTAAGGAGTGGACTTCGGTGTTAGGCGTAGTATATTATTATATTATTTATTAATAACGTTTGCACAGACGTTAAGGGCTCCTGGTAAGTCTATACCTATTAGGGAGGTTTTTAGTTTAGGACTTAGGGATTTAATAAGGCTATTAACCAGTATAGAGTTGTTCCAGCCTGTTTCCTTTGTGTAACAGTTAAATTTGGAGAAGTATACTGGAAAGCTTTTTATTCCTTAAGTTATATAGTTTATCTTTCTCTAAGCAGTGGCTTGGTGGTTTAGGTTACCGTATATAGCTTTAAGAAGTATAACTAGACTTTATACTAAATTCGGTTAAAGGGGTTTAATAAGGTTAGCTATATCTCCTCCTAGTTAACTTAGGGTATAGCAGAGTTGGTTAGCTTTAGTTAGGTAGCAGTTAATATTATTAGTTAGCTTATTTTTAAGCTGGCTTAGAAATAATTAGAGTTCTTATTATTTACTAGTAAATATTGGAGGGTCTGGTAGTTGTTCAGATCGTTATAGTGCGGTAGTTGGTTTAGGGCAAATAGCTACTGTAGGTTTAGGACTCTTGTTTCGCGTGTTTGTTTCTAGAGAAGGCGTTTGGTCTTAGGGCCCTAGTATAGGCATCTTAAGGGTACGGACTTCTTTTTAAAGGTCCTTAATTATTTATAGGTGTCGTGCTTCTTATTCGGCTTATTATTAAGTTAAAGTGGCTTAGTTCTATGCAAGGGCGTTTATAAAGGACTTCTGTATCTTTACCAATTGTTCTTAGAGTGCGGACATAATGCTAGCGGCTGTTATAGGGGCTTTAGAGTTGTTCTGCATTTTAGAGGGTGGTATATAAGGTTAACACAACGTAGTATTACGGAGCGAGTACAAGCGGTGATAATATATAGCGAAGTAGATATTATTAAGCTATATATATAAACTGCGTAATAAAGTCAAGACATTGCGTAAGGAAAGGAAAGTAGGAAATAGGGGAAAAAGGGTATATAACGTTCGCTTAGTTACTAGGTTAACGGGTACTATACTACACATAGATAGGGTAGAGCTTAGGTGGCGGTTCTGGTAGAACTTGGCAGAATTCGGCAGTTAGAGGTCCTTGAAGTTGCCAGTTAGCAACTCCAACAGTAGAGACGGCAGATTGCGGCGGAATACGGCAGATTGCTGTCAGATTGCCGTCTCGTGGTCGGTCTCCGGTTGTTCAGTCAGTGGAAACAGGTGGACGTGTGTAAGGTGTCACGGGGGTGTCCCGTGACACCTACTAGCTAAAATGAAAATCTACCCTATATAGCACGTTGTAATGCTAGAGCTAGCATATAGGAATATTAAGCCACCAGTTTATAAGGCAGATATGTATAGAGGATAAGAAGAGGACAAATGGCAAGTTTCGAAGATTATTAGTTATAAGGATGTTAATAATAAAACGTGGTATAAAGTAAAGTGGATAGGCTATAGTAAGACTACCTAGGAACTACTAAGCAACCTAGAGAATGCTATAGGAAAGGTATAGGAGTATTAGAAGAAAGTAGGTTAGGGAGCATTAAAAAAGGATTGCTAAAGGATAAGTCACCTAAGGGGGACTTAGGAAGAGTAACTGCTACATTACTTAGAGTTATTTCCTTTTCTAGAGACGCTACTCTCTTATTACCTAGCTTAGACAAACCCTATTAAACAAGCTTCTACTCCTTAGAATGGACCTTCTTATGTACTTTCTTAAGATAAAGCAGTTAAGCGTAAGTAGAGGCGCGGGCTTTAAGAGCATAACGCTCCTTATCTCTTACCCGCTTAGCGTAAGTATAATCTTTGTTTTAAAGATAACGAATCTTGCCCAGGGCACTAGAAAGCTTATTGTTAAGCTTTATAGCAGTAGATTAAACACAAGACCCTATAATAAGTTACTTAAGGAACTTAAAGACTGTTAAAAGTTATAGGACGTATATACTTAGCGTTAGAGATAGAGCGAACGTCGCAGGACGATTAAACATTTGCTTTAGTGCACTCTAAATAAGAGGAAGGTTGTTAAGATAAAGGACTTACTAGCGTATTATAGACCAACCCCTTTTTCGCATAATAAGAATATGGAGATAGCATAATCTTACTAAGAGATAATATTGTAGTAACGGTATAAGACTGACGAGCTGTAGATAAAGAAGAAGAGGCTTTAGGTATAATAAGTAAAGATATTAACCAGATTAAATAGACGGATATTACACCTCTAGTGGACAACTTGGAGATATTAGGAATCTTTAAGGACGAAGATAAAGAGGAGGGAGATGGTGTTAAGACAGCTTAAGTATAATATTATAACTACTTAGAGAGGAGTTGGTAGAAGCTAGTTGGTTAATATAGATACAGTTTAGGATAGATCTGGTGGAACTATGTAACGAGGAATGGTAGCTAAGGTTATATGGTGTGATCTGTGTAATCTGTGTAATCTGTATAATCTGTGGAACAGAGTAGATAGAGTATACGTACCTTACGGAGCGAAGGGATTTCTTAGGCGTATGGTTGTATATTTAAAGGACCATAGTCCCTACCCAGATAGTTCTCTCTTTATAGTGAATCTTAGAATATAATTAGAGTTAATCTGTTAGGCAACTACTCCACTAGTTGTTATTACGTTGTTGACTATTGTTTATACCTACATACCTAGCCCATTAATGAGTCCACCGTAGTACCTACTACAAGGCTCCGTTACACTAGATGTCTATATAATATTCTACTTAAGCTATATAAGGAGACAAGTCCATTATCTAGAGGTCCACGCTATTGCTCTAATTATAATAATTCGTTACAGGCTTATAAGGAGTATAATATTATCGCACTATATACTAGGAATATTGCAAAGAGCAAGTACTTAAAAAATCTATTTATAAGTGTTAAGAAGTAGATTAAAGGATAGCATAATATAATATACTAGGATGCAGTTTAGAGTCCAATTTCTAGTTATATTATATCTAATAATTAAATCCATATACTCTATATCCAACTACCACTAACCTATAAGGGCCTTAAGTAGATACTACCTAAATAGGATTATAGCTTCCTAGGAGATAAAGTAGACACGCTTATCCGCTTTATTTATAAGGAAGAAACGTAATACTCTAGTACTAGTATCTTATAGGTTGCGTTACAACCTAATAGACGTATTGCCGTATCTAAAAGCTCGTCATAAACGCCTCTACTATTAGTAGGTCAATAGGGACCTATTAGTGCATTAACTATAAGGAGTGCTAGCCTTAATTAACCGTTACAAACCAGAGTATTACCGCCCTTATAGCTATTATTAGCATCTAGCTCGCAAACAGATATAACTAAGTTTTAAATATCTCAGCTTATATTAACCTAAGACTTATAGGCGAACTAGTCCCAGACTATATATGCCACTCTATTACAGTCATCTTAGTAGCTAGATATTCAATATCCGTATACTCTAGATATACGGCTGCCTGCTTAAAAATCATCTAGTACATATCCACAGCGCCTCCATTATTCTTAATAGCTTCTTAATATAGCCCCATACCATTCTTATAATTCTCCACTACCTTAATTTATATCTTAGAACAACCTAGGTGTTAGTCCACAGTATAGCCTTTAAGCTCCGCAGCAGAAGTCCAATAGTATTATTAGCTCAAATATAGGTGGCGCTAGTCCATAGCGTAGTATTTAATCTCTATAGCAATCTCTACGTGCGGTTATTGCAAATTAATATAGACTTGTTAATACTTAATCTCCGCCCTCTAAACTAGGCGCAGTTTAGAATTCATATACTAATGCTCAATCCCCACCTTCTAAGTTAGGTGCGGCTTAGAATTTATAGCCTAATATTTAATCTCCGCTCTCTAAACTAAGCGCAGCTTAAAACCTACAGCCTAGCACTCAATCTCCGCCCTTAGGTTTAGATATAACGCAGCTTCAGCAGGTTAGTATTTAATATTCCTTAGTATTCCACTTATTTGTTAACTTAACTAAGACTAGGGCAGAGCTCTAATTAATATCCAAATGTTAAGAGTTAATCTCCACATGCATATTTAAATATTCCATTAGATTCTTATCTAGAGAGACACTAAGGTTTATACCTAAAGCTCCTAAAACCCACAGAACCTATATTATATTAGCTAAGTTTAAGTATCTTATAATCCTCTTAACTAGATATTATCCGTTCTTTTTAGGCTACTATACCTTAAGCCTCTTAGCTAATATTAGATCCGCCTTATAGTAAGAGAAAACAAAAGAATATATCTGCGCACTTTAAAAATAAGAAATCCGCTTACTAAGTAAACCTAATATCCGCTTACAACCCTTCTCCAGCACCTTAATTAAGCGGTAATTCTATATTAATATTACTTCGTAAGTTAAATAGACAGCACCCACTTACTTTAATTAGTAGTAACTTAACTATAAAGGATTTGCGCATTACAAATAAGTATATATAAGGTGGTTAATATTTACTAAGGTAAGTTACTATAGCAATTACTTATTAGTAAGCTAATTTAATAAAATCTATAGCGTGGATATTCACTTTTAATTAACCTCCATACCTTCTACCTCACAGCATTATACCACAAACTTTATTATTACTGTTTCATCTACTGTCCATTAGCATACTACTCTCTATAATGCCTTCTTACACACCTCTAAATACGTCCAACAGTTATTTAGTTAAGGAACTTAATATACGCGATATTAACAATAAAATAATTAAGAACGCTTTTAAGGACGCTCTTTCTTTTACTAATCCTTTAGGATCTCTGCCTAGAGAGTAAGCTTTCTAATACTAAATTATGCCTATAGCTAATATAATTTTAGAAAATATATACTAAAGCACTCTTTATTAGATCTAGTAGAGTACTATAATAAGACTATTATAAAATCCACTAGAAATCCACTTACCTCTTCGCTACTTTACTCTTTACCGCCTACTTCTTTGCCGCCTACCTCTTCACCACCTACCTTTAAGCTACTTATTTCTTCACCGCCTGCTACTTCTAAAAAGTTTAATTATTATTATACTTCTGCTTCTCTTAAGAGGTAGACTAATAAAATTACTATATAAAATGTTTAGTATAAGATAGCCTTTAAATTATATATGTTAACTATATTATTTTAATATCTTATCTACTAATTTACCTCTTATAGTAACCCAACAGAAATGTTAGAGATTTTAGATAACAATAAAGAGAGCAATCTTAATAACGCCAACTCTCTTAAAAGCCCTCCTCTATCCTCTTACAATCTCTATAGCCCTTATAAGCTCCGCAGTACGCAGACAGCCTAAGCTATAATATAGGAAATTAACACAAACAAGCGCCTTTCTATTTAAGTGCCGTTAGCAAATAAATAGTATATCCTAAAAGCTAATGCTTAGGAGAATATAAAGGAAGCTTACCAGCGGATATATACCCATATCCAGAATATTAAGGGTAGCTCTAGTATACTACGCGATCTACTATACGCTCTATATGTTAAGTAAGGCTATAAATATTGCGTTTATAAGTAGAACTCTAGGCCACATTTGGAGGTACGTGCTTAAAATATCACTTAAGTAGCAGGTTATACAAAAAGGTATATACCAATAGCATACTATTATTCTATTAGCTAATATATATATAGAATAGTTTACTAAGACTAGAGCCAGTTACACCTTAGCGTAAAAAATATGCGCAATTAGCTTCTGCTAGTAGTCCGGCTGAAACACCTACTAAAAAGGTATAATATCCGCATTTTAACAATCTAGATATTTCTAATATCCATATAGCTTTATACCCACACTATCCCCCTTGCGAAGACCTTCCCTCCCCCTAAGACTCTTACTTATAGTAATATATGCAGCCATAGAGGCATCCGTTCTACCGCTACTCCTCCTACTCTTTCACTAATTCCTAGCACGCCTGGTGCTACTTCTAGTACTACTATCGCTCCCACTGACACGAAAAATATTAGGGTGTATTTAGCAACTACTATTTCCGCCCACATTAATATAGTTTATAAATAGGTAACTAAGATAGCAAAAGATGGTCGGGCTATAAATTACTAGTTAAGTAAGCTTAAAGATTTTTTAAGTAAGATAAAGGATAAGCTTATATTTATAAGGTGTGGTATTATAGCACTTATACGCAACGCTAGGTTGCTAGATATAGAATTTAAGTAAATATAGGTTGGCTATTGCTACGGATTAGCTGTTGCTGCGGGTTAACTATTATTACAGGTTTAAAGTAATAAAATAGTAGCTCTTACCTCTCTACTACTATATATATAGGAATCAAGTCTCTACCTTATATTTAATAGATATACTTAATTAATATTATAATATCCGCATAAGCTAAGATAAAGATATTTATATATCCGCACCGTTAATAATTACTAAGGTAAGTCACTATAGTAGTAATTATTTATTAGTGAGCTAATTTAATAAAATCGGTAGTATAGATATTTACCTTTAATTAACCTCTATACCTCTTCTTCCTCTACCAACCTTCTACCTCATAGCACCGCACCATAAACTTTATTATTATTATTTTATCTACTGTCCCTTAGCATTCTACTATCTATAATACCCTTATTTATACCTATAAACAATATTAATACAAACAATAGCAGCTAAGTAGTTAAGGAACTTAATATACGCGAAATAAACAAGGATGCTGTTAAGCACGCTATAGCTACTCTTACTAAGCCTTTGGACCCTATTCCTAAAGAGTAAGCTTTCTAATACTAAATTATGCCTATAGCTAATATAATTTTAAAAAATATATACCAAAGCGCTCTTTATAGGATTTAGTAGATAATAAGAATATAGATAAAGCAAAATCCGCTAAAAATCTGTGTACCTTTTCACTACCTACCTTTCCATTGCCTATATCTTTACTATAGACTACTTTACCGTTAATTTCTTTACTGTCCGCTTCTTTACCGCCTACCTCTCTATTACTGCTACCTAATACTTCTAAAAGGAGGCTTAATAAGGCTTATTTATCTTCTTTTCTTAGAAAGTAGGCTAAAAAGGCTACTAATATAAATCTAAAGACCAAGATAGCCATTAAATTATATATGTTAGTTATACTGTTTTAATATCTTATCTACTAATTTACCTCTTATAGTAACCTAAATATTATTTATAAGGTTTCTTTAAATAGCAAATCTTTAGATAGTGGTAAAGATAAAGATCTTAATAACGCCAACTCTTATAATCTCTGCAGCCCTTGCAATCTCCGCAGCCCTTACAATCTCTATAGTACTATAAATATAAACAAGCGCCTTCCTATCTAAGTACCATTAGCAAATAAATGGTATACTCTAAAAGCCAGTGCCTGGGAGAACATAAAGGAAAGTCGCTAGTAGACATTAATACATATCTAGAATATTAAAGGTAGCTTTAGTAAGCCGTGTAACCCGCTATATACTCTATGCAAGAAGTATAGCTACAAATATTACGTTTACAAGAAGGACTCTAGGCCTTATTTTAGAGGTACGTGCTTAAGATATTATATAGGTGGCAGGTTATGCGGAAAGGTACATGCTAATAGTATACTGTTATTCTGTTAGCTAACACGCGTATAGGAAAGTTTACTAAATCTAGAGCTAGTTATACCTTAGGGCAAAAAACGTGCAAAGTTAGCTTCTATTAATAGTCCAGCTAAAACGCCTACTAAGAAGGTATAATATCTGTGTTTAATAATATAGATATTGCTAATATCCGTATAGCTTTATTCTCACACTATCCCCGCCCGCGCTACTACGCCTCCTCCCCCTACTAAGACCTCCCCCCCTATTAAGACTCCCACTTATAGTAGTATGTGCAGCTATAGAGGCACCTACTCTACCGCTGCTCCTCTAACTCTTTTACCAATTACTAGTACGCTAGGTATTACTGTTGCTACTACCGCTTTTACTAGCACGGAATCTATTAGGGTATATTCAGCAATTACTATTTCTATATATATTAATATAGTTTATAAATAGGTAACTAATATAGTAAAAGATATTTAAGCTATAGACCGCTAGTTAAATAAGTTTGGAGATTCTCTAAGTAAGATAAAGAATAAGCTTGCGTTCCTAAGGCGTGGTATTATTATACTTATATGTAATACTAGGCTACTGGATATCGAATAAGTAGATATAAGTTAGCTGTTATTATGGGTTAGCTATTGTTGCAGGTTTATAATAATAAAATAATAGCTTTTACCTTTTTGCTACTATATATATAGGAATTAAGTCTCCGCCTTATATTCAATAGATATACTTAATTAATATTATGATATTTGTATAAGCTAAGGTAAAGATATCTATATAAGCTAAGATATAGATATCCGCACAAGCTAAAATAAAGATATTTATATATCCGCACTACAAAATAGCTAACTACTATATTATATAATATGCATCAAGAAGATTATACGCTAGCTAGAATTAATATTAATAAAAAGAACTCGCTTAATATATTAAGATAGAAACATATTATAAGCCTAAGCATTTAAAAGTCCTCTAGTATATTATCTATAGCCTTATCAAATCCATCCTTATAAGGGTTATATAGTAAACCGCTAATATAAGACATCCGTATATTAAAATCTGTAATGCCGCCCTATAAGAGTTACTTTAATCCAAGTTAAAGAATAGCAGATACCTTAAACCTAATATCCTATATACGCTAACGTATAATAGAAGTATATCCGCAATTAAAACAATATATTACTGTTACTCTTAGCATTTATTAAGCAACTTATACACTAACTATTATATATATTAGTAGAGGTATAGGTGTAATATTAGGACAATAAACTATGTAAATATATTTAGTAGCTTCTCCTAGTACCTCTATATTCTTATTAGTGTCACTAAAGCTGTATATAAGAGGATTAAATAGCAAACCAGCTGCAGTTAATAAAAAGGCATTAAATATATTTATACCGTCCTTTATAAGTTTCTTATATTTACGATGTAGAAGCAAAGGTGCCTTAAAATCCGCTAGGTATCGCGTATATTATATAATTAAATCCTTCCTAATCTAATCTGTAAGATAGCGGATATCTAGCACTAGAGACCTAGTTATATATTCGCTGTTTATATACTTACCAAATATACACTTAAAAATATTATGGAGTGGGCTAGTGTAACTTATTATAAGAACACTCTACTTAAACAGCTCGTCTATACTAAATGTTAAATTCCCACACGTCCAGATCAACTCCTTAAGTTAAAGATTAAGCAGTTTATTAAGGCGATCTATCTTAAAGAAGCTATCTAGCCGCCCTTAGAGGTTAACTAAACTATTAGTAAGGATAGCCCGTTAAAGCACTAGATTATAAGCGCTTGTTCTAACTAGTCGCTATAGGATTAGCATATTATATGCATAGTTCTTTAATAAGCTTTTAGTAAAGTATAAGCAAAGGTAGGGGATTACACGCTTTAGTAGTCCAATATCTATATACTTAATAGCATATTTTAGAAGCTTATAAGTATTAATAACCTATAGGAACTGGATATGATTAAAGAACTCTATATTATAGTTATTAGTGGCAGAGCTTAATATATCCATAAAGGACGACGTTACTATTAGCTAACGTACGTTAGCAAGTAGCTCTAAATGGTCAGATATGTACTAATTTGCATCACAGTATATATCTCTTAAAAAAGCTGCTATATAGATATCCTTAATATGTAACGGAACCTTGTAGCAGGAACTACGGTGGGTCCTATTATTGGGCTGGGTATGTAGGTAAGAACAGTGTCAACAACATAATAACAACTAGTGGAGTAGTTGCCCAACAGATTAACTCTAATTGTATTCTAAGATTCACTACAAGGAGAGAACTATCTACGGTAGGGACTAAGGTCCTTTAAATACACAACCGTACTCCTAAGAAATCCTCCCTTGTACGTAAGGTACGTGTTATATATAGTATACGCGGACGTACTCTGCGTATACTGCATATACTGCGTATAACATTATGTGACTTGCTTACTATTCCTTATTACATAGTTCCACTGGTTCTATCCTAGACTATGCCTATATTAACCAACTAGCTTCCTCCAACTCTTCCCTAAGTAGTTGTAATATTGTACTTAAAGTGTTTGTAATACTATCTCCCTTCTTTTTATCTTTATCCTTAAAGATTTCTAATATCTTTAAGTTGTCTACTAGAGGTGTAATGTCCGTTTAATTAGTTTAGTTAATATTATTACTTATTATACCTAAAGCGTCTTCTTCCTTATAAGCGTAACGCTGTGCTCGCACTATAGCTGCTATACTGTCGCTTAGTAAGATAATGTCGTCTCTATATTCTTATTATGTAAAGGTGGGGTTAGTGTATATTGCTATAACAAGTCCCTTATTCTAATAACCCTTATCTTATTTAGAGTGTACTAAAGTAAATATTTAATTGTCTTGCAATGTTCGCTCTATTTCTAACGCTAAGTATATATATCCTATGACTCTTAATAGTCTTTAAGTTTCCTAAGTAACTTATTATAGGGTTTTATGTTTAATCTATACTATAAAGCTAGAGTCTAAGTTAGCTACTATATATACCAAACTCTATTATTCTGCTAAAGAGACCGCTTAGGCCCTAAAGGCTTAATATTACTCCTTTAAATCTTAGCAGGTTGTGTTTACTCAGTTAACCTATTTTAAGAAGGTTTATAAGAAGGTTTATTTTAAGAAGTAGATATTAGTTTAATAAGGTCTTAATAAGCTAGGTAATAAAAGGGTTAAGTTTCTAGAAAAGGAAACAACTCTAAGTAATATAGTAGTTGCTCTTTCTTATAGGTCCCCCTTAGGTGGCTTATTCTTTAGTAATCCTTTTTTAATACTTCCTAATTTACTTTTTTTTAATACTCCTTTACCTTTCCTATAGCATTCTTTAGGTTGCTTAGTGGTTCCTAGGTAGTCTTATTATAGCCTATCTACTTTACTTTATACTATATTTTATTATCTATATTCTTATAATTAATAATTTTTAAAACTTGCTATTTATCTTTCTTTTATCCTCTATATATATTTGCCTTATAGACTAGTGGCTTAATATTCCTGTATAATGGCTCTAGCATTGTAATGTGTTATATAGGGTAGATCTTTATTTTAGCTAGTAGGTTTAACTTATATATAACTAATAAAATTCTTTATATAATTTTAAAAGGTCCTAGTCTAACATGGTTTAACTTCTTACTTAGTTATTAACTCTTAAAAATTTTGTGTAGTAGCTATACTTTATCTCCCTTCTTAAGATCTAGTCCCTCAGATCTCTTAGTATTATAGTACTTTTTTATTTACTCTTGTACTAGTTTAGCTGTTTCTTTAAGGTTTATATAAAGATTTATTAATATCTCTATTCTTTATTTAGCTATGCTACTCGTTTTCTTTACTTAATGTGGCGATAATGATATTCTTAGCTTATACCCATAATTTGCCTTAAATAGTAATGTCCTTATTTCTTCTTATAGTGTTATATTGTATATAAACTGTATAACTGGTAATAACGATACCCAATTATTCTATGCATAATTAATATAATACCTTAGATACTGTTCTAGTGTCTAGTTTAATCTTTCCATTTATCCATCTGTCTGCGGATAATATACTATAGAGGTTGCTACGCGAACTCCCTATTCTGCTAAAAACACCTTCTAAAATACTGCTATAAATCTTAGATCTTTGTCTAATATAATTTTATCTAGTGCTCTATATCTTGTAAATACTTCCTTTATATAGATTCTAGCGATATCCTCTACTAATATCTCTTCTATATATGCTATAAAGTATTTCTACTTTGTAAGCTTATCTACTATTACTAAGATTGTGTTATAGTCCTGTCCTGTAATAGGATCTTTTAACTTTAGTAACTTAATAATAAAGTCCTATAATATAACCTCCTATGGTCTTCCTGGTACTTTAATAGGTTATAGCCCTCTATATAGCTTATACCTTATTAGTTTGTTCCTTTAGCAATCTAGATATTTCTTTATAACTTATCTTACTAGTCCCCAGATTCCTTAAATAATGTACTCCTTTTAAAGTCTTAATACTAAGCCTATAGCTCTATTGTGTCCTTATATTATTCCCTTATGGAATTCCTTAATAAATTTTTCTGTAATAGACTTAGGCATATACGTTGCTTCTTTATTTTTATATTACTTTAAGTCTAGATTTTTTTTTTATGCTTTTTAGATCTTTTATATCTAATTACCTTTTAGTAATTTATAGATTTAACTTTCTTTGGTTACTATAATCTTTGGATAATTATACCTAATTAATCTATCTTAATCCCTTCGCAATAAAGCTCCTAACGGCTTTTTATTATTTTGTAGTTTAGCCTTTCTACTTAGAGCGTCTGCTTATGTATTGTCTATACCCTTGGTATGCTAAATCTTAAAATAGTATTCTATAAGCATTTCCGCCTATCTAACCTGTTTTTAGTTGAGTTCCTTTGTTATTAGGAATCCTATAAGGTTTTTATAGTCTATTTTAATTATAAATAGTTTCTCTATGCCTTATAAGAATACTCTCTATTTTTTAAGTGCTGTAACTATGCCTAGCAACTCCTTGTTATAAATATTATAGTTTAACTCTAGTGGTGTTATCTTTTAACTATAGTACGCTATTGGATGCTATGTGTTTTGGTGCTTTTATAGTAAATATACTCCTAGTGTAAAGTCTAATACGTTTGTCTTAATAACCGTTTCTAACCTTAGTTAATAGATCTTAAGGACTGGCTTTTAGGTAAATAACTCTTTAAGTTTCTAAAATAGCTTTTTCTGCTTACTACCCTAAACCTATAGTTTCTCCTTCTTTATTAGCCTTGTAAATGGCTTAATGCTCTTTAACTACTGTGCTATAAACCTCTTATAGTAGTTATAAAACCCTAAGAATAATCTTAACTATATAACGTTCTCTGGTTCTTATTAACTTACTATAGCTTTAACTTTCTTTAGGTCTATACTAATCTTTCCTAGTTTAATAATAAATCCTATAAAATTAGTCTTTATTATAAAGAACTTGTATTTTTTAATTGCTACTAGCATCTGTTTTTTCTATAGTCTCTTTAAGACCTATTTAACGTGTTCTCTATGTTCTTCCTTACTTATTAAGTAGATAATAATATTGTTAAGGTATACTATAATAAACTTATTAAGGTGTTCTCCTAATACACTATTAATTTGCCTCTGGAACGTTACTAGTATATTTATAAGCCCAAATTATATAACTAATGGTTTATATAGTCCTTCCTTTAACCTAAAGGCTACCTTTTACTTGTTACCTTCCTTAATCCTAATCTAGTAGTACGCCTATCTTAGATCTATTTTTGTAAAGATTTATATATTACCTATTCTGTCTTAGATTTTGCTAATTAAGGGTAAAGGATACCTATCCTTCCTAGTAATACTGTTTAACTATCTATAGTTTATATATATTCTAAGTTTTCTGTTTTTCTTTAGGATAAATAATACTGGATATTTTACTAATAACTATAATGGTCTAATATATCCCTTACGTAAGTTTTCCTAGATAAACTTCTTAAGCGCTATTAACTTTGTTTTAGTAAGCTTGTAGATTAGAAAGAACTTTAGACTTATTTCCTCTTTTAATTCTATTTTATAGTTCTATGCTATATATTCTAATAGCTTTTTACTTTTTAGTAACTATAACTTTTTACTATACTTATGGTATCTCTTTGGTATATAACTTAAGCCTTGCTTAGTCTCTTTGTATATTGCTTTAACTTAGTACTATACTAACTTGGTTTACTATTACACTTTATACTGTTAAGTATTCTTAATATTAACCTAACCTATAACCCAATTAATCTTTAGATTATACTCCTATAACTAAGGTATTCCTAGTATTGCCTTATCCTATTCTAATAGTAGGATATTAAAAGATATTCTTACTGGTCTTTCTTTAATAGTTAACTAAACAGGTTCTGTTTTAAGATTAATAATACCTCCTTTATAGGCTATCTAATCTCCTAAAATTATTATAAGTGGATATAGGTGTTTTTTCTATCTATATAGTAACCCTATTCTTTCTACTACCCTTGGTGATATGTGGTTTCTAGTTACTCTACTATCTACTAATACTTTGAACTGCTGATCTTGCTATTTAACTTATAAATTTAGGTATTATTCTTAAATTTCTTTAAGGGCTTAAGGCTCTAATACTGGTTCCCTCTAGTCCTATACACCTCCCCTTTTCCTAACTATTAGCTGCTAGATCCTATTTATACTTAGTTTAATTTAGGCTAATACTTAGTTTATTTCTTTTCCTCTATATACTATAGATAAGTGTTCTTTAGGCACTCCTACTACTATTATCCATCTAGGTATTCTTCTGTAAGAAATCTTCCTAGTTAAAGTATTAAGTCTCCTTAACCTTATACTTCTACTAGGTGCTATTTATGTATATACTTAGCGTTCCTAAACCGCCTTTCTTTAGGTGCCTAATATATTCTTATTAGGTACTTCCAGTTCTTATCTTTTAGTGCTCTATATATATTATAGGTATTATCCATATAAGCTATCTATAATAGTATATAATATACTAAGTAACTTAGGTTAACTCTTAGTTTATTTTTATTTTTAAGTTTAAACTTATACCTAGTTAACCTAACTACTAGTATCTCTGTTATAGGTACTAAGATTTATTATTTACTTCTTTAGTCCTTAGATCCTTCTTTTAGGTTCCTTAATATTATAATTAATGCCCCTTTAATATAACTTATGCGTTTTTCCATAATGGGTTAGTCTTAGATAACTTTTTTGTTTAGCTATATATAAAAGTCTTCCTATTTATTGTTGTGCTATTGCCTATACCACTTTCCATATAATTGGTTTAGTGTATATGGTCTATCTATTAGAAAGTACCTTGTTATTGCTATATTATAATATTCTTTAGTATATCTTTTTTTAAATTTAATTAGAATATCTAGATCCTCTTTTTATTTTAGTTTATCTAACCATTTTACCCTAGGTGTTCCTGCACTTAGCCTATTAATAACTCTTTATATAGGTACTCTATCCCTTATATAACCTAGTATAGCTGACCTCTTGTCTAGCTTTTGCTCTTACTATATAATAATTCTTGTCCTAAACTTATTTATAGTTTTTTATTTTCTATGTCTTATAGCTAGATCTTTATAGTTATCTTGCTTTTTAATTCTAGTATTAACTATTTAATCTTTAGGCTAAATGCTATATTTACCTAGGATTACTAACGTTCTTATTTGTTCCCTAAACTTATAGTTCTTAAACTTACATCTTATACTTATTTGTTTATCTATAAACTAAGTAGCTACCCTTTTCTATTGGTTTTTATCCATTATGGGTTTTTAGGTGTGTCTTATCTTGTCTTAAAAATCTTAAGCTTCTTATATCTCTTCTTAAGAATCTTAAGCCTGTGGCCTTTTACCTTTATTGAGTAATAAGCTAGCACTAATAGTTATCTTCTTGCTTAGTTTCTTTTAAATATTGCTCCTATTATTTTATAAAGTAATAGAAATTGTATCTAACGGCGTTATAATATCTATTACTAAACTTTGTTTTATAATGGTCTTAGTCTCTACTTTTATTTTAACTTCTTTAAGGTTTGTATACTCCTAGTAAGCTGCCTTTATTGCCTTATTATTAGTAAATGCTTCGCCTATATTAAATTTATTGTCTTTAATGTCTAATCTATAAGCTAGTTTGTTGGTTCCTTTAAACTTAGATAATAATGGCTCCTATAGCTAATAGCTTACGCTGTACTTAGCGTCCTTATAAATTCAGTATGCGTTATTATAATAATACATAAAACTGTTAATTAAATATTCTTTTATTCCTTATAGTGCACTATTGTCCCTCTATATGTACATGTCCCCTACTAGTTAGGTTTCCTTTACTATATAGTTTCTCTAACCACCTCTATAGTCTTTAATAAAATAACCTTGTTTTCTATAATTTATATAAGCCCTATCTTTAAACTATTTTTCTTATTATGGAGTCCGCCTAAATGTCTTCTACTGCTAAGATCCCTAGTTTGGCCTCTACTCCTAGGTCCTTTAATTACTTAATCCTTAACCTTTAGGTTTCTATAGTTTTTTTCCCCACCTTTAGGTTTCTTTAGTACTGCTTAGGTCTATTAACTCTGCGCTATTCTATAGTTTTTAACTCTGTGTTGGTTATTGCGTACTCTGCGCCCTATATAACTATAGAATTCTATTCTAACCCTTTTTAGCCTATTCCCTTTAATAGATCCTGTTATTGATCTTTATTAACTGGTTTATTAACTCTTTTAGAGTATCTATATCTTCTATTAGGATAATTATGTTCTGGACTTTAGCCTTAAGTCCTTGCTTATACTATGCTATAAGCGCCCTATTATTCCACTTAACCTATATAGCTAGTGTTTAAAACTGTGTTATATACTTAATTACTAAAGTGCGTTGTACTAAGTTCTGAAGTTTTTATTCCGCTATTATGGTTGCTTTAGGGTCTCTAAATATTTGCGTTAACCATTCTATAAATTTATTCTAACTTGCAAATATATACTGTATATCTGGGTTAGTAGTTGTTATACTATTTACTTATATCTCTATAAGGTAAGGCTTAAACCATTCTAGAGCTCTTCCTAATAAGAATAGTCCTGCGTACGCTATCTAGTCTATAAGTATTGCTAACTTTGCTTCTTTCTGTATAACCTTAAAATATATCTGCGTAAGAAACCCTTTAAGCTTTAACTTCTCTCCTAAGAACTGTTTAATTAAAGGTAACTTAACCTTTGCTACTCTAATTCTATTAATGCGTTCTTTAAGTAGCCTGCTATTATCCTATAAGTAATTAACTATTTCCTATAACTAACCTTATATAACTACTTAAGAATCCGTGTCTGCTATACTGGTATTTCCTAACCCTAAGGTTGTAGCTGCCGTTAATGTTATTATAACTAGTGCTTTAGGTAGTATAATGTTTGACCTTGTTTAATGTAACTAACTACCGGTACTATGCTGTTGTTAACCCAAGATTAGACTTGCTTACTACCGTCTTACTACCTTAGCTGCTTACCCCTACATATCTTACCATTTCAGCTGCTTACCCTTGTAATTCTTGCCACCTATCTCTATTCCCTGTATCTTCCTTATATATATATAGAGACTCTAGAGCTACATTTAAAATCAAGTTGCTTATTTAATTCTCCCACACTTGCACTGTTACATTTAATACTGTAACCTTAGTAGTAAATATATAACGGAACCTTATAGTAGGAACTACGGTGGGTCCTATTATTAGGCTGGGTATATAGGTAAGAACAGTATTAACAACGTAATAATAACTGGTGGAGTAGTTACCTAACAGATTAACTCTAATTATATTCTAAGATTTACTACAAGGAGAGAACTATCTATAGTAGGGACTAAGGTCCTTTAAATACACAACTATACTCCTAAGAAATCCTCCCTTGTACATAAGGTACGTATTATACGTAGTATACGCGGACGTACTCTGCGTATACTGCGTACACTGCGTATAATATTATATAACTCGCTTACTATTCCTTGTTACATAGTTCCACTGGTTCCATCCTGGACCGTGCCTATATTAACCAACTAGCTTCCTCTGACTCTTCCCCAAGTAGTTGTAACATTGTACTTAAAGCGTCCGTAACATAATATGCTCTAGAAATTGCTACGGAGATAGGTTTTATATATATTACTTAGCTTTACTATCTGCCTTAATGTTACACTTATCGCGGATATAGAGTAGAAATAATATAATAATATAAGCGTTAAAGCTTTAGAGGATTAGCTCTTCTATATAATAAAACAGGGCCTTTTCCCTAGGAATATTGCGCCGTCCTAGGTAGTTTATATAGGTATAAAGCGCTAAAAACTACTGCGCGGCTTTCTCTCCTCTATAGAATGTATGCATAACTATATATAGAAAGTTTAATCGCATATACTATAGCCCTAGAATAGGCAATACCTATTTATAGCTATTATACGTACCTTCCGCCTTAACCCGCTCCTCTTTATATAATTAAATAAGCTTTATGGTTTTCTAATCTCTATATACTAGGAAAAGCCAGTTATTAAAAGTAGTTTTATAATTATACTGCAGTTATTCTAGGAAGATATTCTTCATTATATAATAGTTGCTATTAATAAAAGCCTTACTATCTAGAATAGGTCTTAAAGTTACATACTCTGTCCTTCTATAAGGGAGAATATTAACCGCTAGTATATACGGATATTTAATATCTGCATTAAAGTTAAATATACTATTAACTACAGTAGGATACGTATATTAGATAGTATCCGCAATAAAACTTATAGCATCGGGAAAATATTCGCAGGCTGGGTTTCAAGTCGACTTTGTTAAGCGCGTTTCGCGTAATTGACATGCAGTTGACCAACTTGACACATTCAAAAGTCAAATGACACGCAGTTAACCAACTTGAC
>Ga0307507_10003110_pt1 | contig 33074 bp, 7 predicted proteins | sample 7_EM_MG_FD_207223 | JGI IMG/M metagenome (GOLD analysis project Ga0307507, IMG submission 207223) | Populus trichocarpa ectomycorrhiza microbial communities from riparian zone in the Pacific Northwest, United States - 7_EM | ecosystem: Host-associated > Plants > Roots > Unclassified | place... | reverse complement strand
TAGCTTTAAAGTAGCTTTTATTTATTTAAAATATGTTATTAGTATAAAAGAGGTAAATATAATTATAGTTGCCAAATGCGTAGATTACTGGCAGGTTGCGCGCAGGCTGCGTGTCAAAAAAACACGATATAGGCTAGTCGGTCGAGTTGCTAAATGACCTCAACTGCGCGCCAATTGCGTCAACCACCAACCATTGAGGCCATTGAAAGGGTACTATATTTTGCCGATGTACTATTCTGCTTTTACTATGCTTTTATTTTACTATTCTTCTATATTATATAATGTTAGAGGATAACGTTTTTAGTAGGGGAGGTATATAGTAGGGTAGAATAGGCTATTGCTTAGTGTCTTAGCACCTCCTAATTTTTCTATATTTATAAAGCCTTTAGCTTCTCTCCTTTTTAAATATTATAAACCTACTAGAATATATTCTTTTCTTCTCTTTTTATTAACTGCTTTCCTATTAACTAATTATAATTAACTAACCGACTAACTAACTGATAGATTAATAGCACTGTGACTTCCTATCTAAGAGACACCGTACCATCCTATACTATTACTTCTATATCTATGCTTATGTAAGAGACCAGTCTAACCAGAACGTATAATTATCTAATTAATAGTGTAGAATAAGAGTTACAGGTAAGTAGACGGTAAGTTAAAGATAGAATAAGCTTTATGTATAAAGGACAAATGCTTTCTAACCTCTTCTATTTAGAGACTAATTGCTAGTTCTTTTCTAGAGGAGAACCAGCTCCCTATATAATCCTTTTAAGACACTAGTAAAACCCTTTACCCCTTGTCTGTCTAACCATGTCTCCTCTAGGATATTAGTGGGACATTAGTGGGATATTAGTAAAACCTTTATCTGTCTTATCTAATATATACCTTTTAGGAGCGCCTGTTACAATTACCTCCCCTTTAAGGGTTTTGATCCTTTAAAACTTCACCTCTTAATAAACCCTTATGGAGTTCTAACTAAAACCACTAGGGAAGTTCTTTAGTGGAAAGGTACTCTATAATACGGCTTGTTATCGGTTCTTTATATTACGGCACTGTTACAGACCCTAGTCGGGGGCTCGGCCGAACCGAGCCTTGGCACCATGTATATAGACGTGTCCTTTCCTCGACCTTCTTCTAGTCCTCGTCTTGGAATTCTCGTTTACTGGCTACCAATAGATTCTTGTTCTATTGACTAAGCCTTTATACTTTACTAGCATAGAACCTTACTTTGTCTTCTATTCCTCCGCTCTTCTTCTACTATAGCTCTTTACAGTGCCTTTATAATAGAACTTAGATAATAATAATAAAAATTAGATGGGATTTACCTTCCTTATTATAAGAATTTATTATAAGCTAATCCGGAAGTTGTCCCGTGCAACATATTAACTAGCCACTATCCCTATTTACCTAAAATAAGTCCTAATAATAACGTCTTAATGTTAATTTCTTCCAGTTTATAAGCTATTATCTCTTACGCGTTTTTCCATTAACAACACCATTTATCTCACCTTTCGGTAGACTGTTTTTTATTACATTTTAGCTTTTAGCTTCTATATCTCTAGCTATTCTTTCCACCACTGCTCTATTCTCTTTTTATAACGTGTTTATAAGTAATAGGATCCCTATTTTATCTCTTTAATAATACTAACTTCTTATAGTATTCTCTTATAATAGCTTATAATCGTACTACACGTTTCTAGACTGGCGGCAGCGTTATCCCTACTCTATTAGCACTATAAACCACTTCTATTACTCCTACGGTAGTTTCTCTAAAGTGCTGCCATTGTTGCGTTTACGCGCTTATATTAGACCCGTCCTATACCTATAAGATGCCACGCTCTAGCAAGAATGGATTTAAGTATTCCCACTATTATAGCTAGAAAAAGACCTATGTTCTAGTATTTCCCATTCCATCCTATTCTAGACTTTACTAACTATATTAAATCCCCACTATTTATGCACATAAGGCTTACCGGCTTTAACACGCTATTAGGGATTTCTATCTGTATTAGAATAGTAAAAGATAGGGATAGAAGGTGTCTTCTATTGCTTATAGCCTCTTTAATTTAATAAGGGTTTCTACTACTATAAAGATATAGCAATCTTAGACATATAGTATTTAGAAGCATATATATAAGCAGCTCACTCTTATAAATAATAACATTTGTACTCTTATGCGGGCCTTTCTAGCTAGGTAAGTCTCTTTAGTAACATATTTAGGAACTATACTAACTCTTTAGCCGCTAACTTTCTAATCCCTATTTAGATGCTGACTTAAAACCTAGGGATGACACTAAGGATAGTAATAAAGATAAACATTCTCTCTACTAGTCCCTTAACTGTAGTGGTCCGTCTAGTTCCTACTGCTCTAAAAAAAAATTAGTAAGAATGCTAATACTTCTAGAGATAGGAGTGCTAATAATACTGCTAATAATAATATTAAGATAGAGGAGGAGGCTCCTATTACTTCTAGTGTTTAAGTTATTATCTTATTCTTTCTTTCTTTTTATAGGATAGCTTTATATAGTATCTCTCTAGTGCCTCTAAGATGCCTTAATACTAGGAATTAACTTTATACTTTAGAGATGCCTCTATTCTTATTTTTAGTAATAGTCTATATAAAAGCAGTATACTGCTATAATCTCCGTATGTAATAAACAGGTAGTGCTCTTATAGGTACTTTACAATTTCTTAAAAATTTTAAATCTTTACTCCGTGTCTTTTTGGCCCTCTTTATATTATTAACTTTACTATATATCTCTAGTACTAGACCAGATACTCTCCTTTTATCCCTAGGGAACCCTTCTAAATCCCTAGGGCCCCTTTTTCTAGTACTACTACTTATTCTTAAACAGCGTCTTCTTTAAATAGCATCCCTAGTAGCTCTTATATAGATCCCTATAGCTTTCTCTTATAGAATTCTAGGATCCCTATTATAATAGCAAAACATTTCTATTTCTAATACCTATACTTAACCTTATAGTTTTAATTTACGAGGTCTTCCCTATTGTCTTGCCTATAGTATATCTAGAACCGTTACTAAATCCTAATTTATAGTCTTTAGGAAAGTTTTAACTGCTATATTGTATCCTGGCTAAAGGTACTCCTTAGGTTCCTAACTATTATATACCTAGAAATATCCTTCTTAATAAACTAAAAATTCACGTTTTCTCTAACGCTATCTTTAGTCTAGGATATCTTCTATATTCCATTCTAGTTCCCTATTAATTTTGCTAAGTAAGGGTGGTTCTATACTATCTCTTCTTTAGTATAACTCTAATAAGGAAACATGAAATGTGTAATATATTAGATATAATTTTAGCAATTCTAATTTATAGGCTTAATTTCCTTTTATTTTCCTAAGTCACTAATGGTTCAGCTTCTTCTTAATGCGTTTTATTTAGATATTTTTTATAAATAGCAAGACTTTATCTCCTATTTTAAATTCTTTAGGCGTATATTTTTTGTTATAGTACCTTTTTTATATGGCTTAGGCGTCTAGTAAGTGCTTTTTAAGTTCTGCTCTGCGAATTCTTATTTGCCTAATTTTTTTAGACGCCACTAGTGCCTCTCTTTTAGGAATAACGTCCTTAATATTTTAGGGGTTATTTACTTTTACCCTAAATAGTGCTTTATAAGGGGTCATTTTTATGCTGCTATGGATGCTTGTATTATATATATATTACACTAAAGTCAACCATAATGTCTAATTATCCTATTAATAATTGATATAGCAGTAAAGGTAGTGTTTTAACAACGCGTTTAGACACTTTATTAGCCCATCTATTTATAGATAAAAGGCAGTGCTTATCTTTTACTATATTTTTAATAAGAGACAAAATAAAGACTAAAATGTGCTGTTAAATATAGCACCTCTATTGGATATAATTCCCCTTAGTATGCTAAATAAGATCTACCGTTTTAAAAATAGGTCTGCTAGTTCTACTGCCGTAATTATTATTATAACAGCAAAGTACCCTAAAAACTTTGTATATCTATTAATAATTACTAGGATAGCATTAGTAACCTCTTTAGTTCTTATTTTGGTAGGGGGTAAGCCTATTATAAAATCCATTATTAATTCTAATATAGGTCCCTATAGAATAGGAAGCACTAATAACTTACCGTATAGGCGATGCCTAAATATCTATACCCTTTAGCACGTATTATATCTTAATATATAGTCCTTAACTTCTTTAGACATTCTATTCTAAAAGTATTTCCTTTAAACAGCCTTAAGGGTCCTATTAGTACTATAGTGACCCCTAAAAGGGTTATTATAAAAGACCTTTAGAATTTTATCTTAAACCATTTAGTCCTTTAGGATATATACAGCACTCTTAAAGTGTAATAGACCCTTTTAGTTCTACTACCACAGCTTCTTAATAACTCCGGCTAAGTTGGTCTCCACTATATCTTTCCACCTCTTCCTAGTAATAAAGGTATCCCTCTATTATACTTAAAGGATAAGATCCAGAAAGGTTTTATATAGGTCACTTGCTTCCATTTCGCCCACCGCTATTACTATTATAGACTTAAGGCGTGGTATAAGACATTTTAAACCATTAGTGCCAGCAGATTCTCCTACCATTGTGTAGTGTGCCACACTATAGATAGGCATCTTGCCTATCCCCTCTAGATCTAGAAACTCGCAGCTAATACGCTATTAAGTTAAAGGTGCCGCAATACCTCTAGTATATCCCGCAGTATTCTTACTAATTCTAGAGTACGCCAACTTTATAATATCTGCTTGGTCTATAACTGTCGGTATCACTTCCGGTGATACGTAATGCTATTGCAATAGTATGGGTGGTAACTGATTTTGATTGATGCTTATTGATTCTCCTATTCTACAGGTGGAATTTGGTGGATTTCTTGAGCTCGCTTAGCTCACGTAATCAACCCCTTTTGACTCGCGTTCGTAGGCAAGTTGGCGCAAATTGCCCTAGATTGCCGTCACGTGATAGCAATTTGCGGTCACATAACTGCAAGGACGCAACCTTGATCAGACAATAACCTAGTCTATAACTATATCCTACGGCTCCATTATTATAGTGCTTCGCAGCTATATCACTAGGACCTCTACCCTACTGCAAAATTCTATAGTTCTAGAGAAAGATTCTTCTTTTTTTCTAAGCAAATTTTGCAATATAGGAATTATTTCCCCTATACTGTCCTGAATTCTCCCAGTCTTATAATTTAAACATCTTAATAACCTATTAATAGGATTTGTCTTTCCTGGGCGGTATATAATTTTAAAGTTATACTATAATAGTGCCTCTACCTATCTAGCTTGTCAACCGCTTAATACCTTTATAGTTATAAAGTATTATAGGTTGTTGTGGTCTATAAGGACTTTAATAGGATAATTGCTTCCTATATAATAATGTCGCCAGTGCTTTATTACTATAACTATTGCAAGCAGCTCCTAGTTATACATTATATAACACTATTTTATAGGGGTTATTTTCCTTAACCAAAACGCTATAGGATGCTATTTTCCGTCTTTTAATTAAGATATAATTGCCCTTAGGGTAAAGCCGAATGCATCCGTTTTAAGGTATATATATTACTCCTAATAAAGGTATATTAGGATTAGCGCCGTTATAAATAAATCTTTTAACTAGTCTATGGCCTGCTTAGCAGCTTTCCTAAATATAAAGGGTCCTAGCTTCTTGCTATTCTTAGATCCCTTTAGCAAATTAGTAATTAGGAATACCACTCACGTATAATAAACAATAAATATTTAATAGAAGTTTGCTATACCTAAAAAAACCTATACTTCTCTAAATATTATAGGGTAGGGCTATTCTCTAATAGCGTCCACCCAGCTTTTTTCTATTAACACTCTATTAACGCTAATAATAAAGCCTAGAAAATTAATGCTAGTAGTATAAATTTTTTTTTTTAGGTTTATATAGAGCTTATATTCCTATAGTCTTTCCAGTACTATTTGCACGTGGTATATATATACTTTATAGTTATTAAAGTAGACTATAATATCATTAAGGTAGACTATATATATCGTATCCAAGAGGCCTAATAATGCCTTATTAATATAGGCCTAAAATATTACTAGTGCGTTAGTAAGCCTAAATAGCATTACTAGGTACTTAAAGTGGCTATACTATATTTAGAACGCCGTTTTCTACTTATTACTAGCTTTAATCCAGATTTAATAATATATATCCTTTAAATCCAATTTTATAAATATCTTTGCGCCTAACAGTCTATTAATAAGCTCCCCTATTAAGGGTAGCAGATATCAATTTTTTATAGTAATCCTATTAAGCGCCTAATAGTTAATATAGAGACGTAGGGTTCTATCCTTTTTGGGTATAAATATAATTGGTGCCCCTACCAGGCTTATAGAAGGCCAAATCTATCCTTTTTAAAGGTTATCCACTATATATTAACGTAATACCGCCAGCTCGTTTTCTAATAGGTTATATAGTAGTCTAAAAGGAGGTTGCTTATCCCCTATATCTATCTTATGCTTAACCAATATAAGATTAGGTAAGGTTTATGCAGCCTCTTTATTAGAAATATCCTCTAAGTCTATATATTCCTATAGAATCTCTAGTTCCTTAACTGCGTATAGTCAAACATCTAAAAATAAATACCCTATATCCCTATTCTTGGTGTTTAGAGTAGCATATATAGTATATGCCCACCCTTCTTCTTATATATAGTTTAAGAAAGTCTTTTAATCTTTAACTATAATATATGGTTAAGACTTTTGGTGTCGATATAAGGCTAAAGGCCAATTAATATCTGGATTAACTTATTAAAGCTAAGGGTATCCTAAAATAAGATTATACTCTTTAATTTTTATGGCGCAGAAGCGTATCTCTTGCGTATTCTATAGACTATTACGATCCTGGCTAGCCATAGAAAAAGTTTATTCCCTATAGTATGGGATCTGGTAGCCTCTAATACTTCAAATAGACGCACCTATAAGCCGCTAAGGTCCAAATCTAGTTCTTTTACCAATAATTGGGAAATAAACCCTATGGTCGCGCCGCTGTCCATAAGGCAGTCTCGCGTCACCCATTTATTATTAACTTATAGGGAGACAGGAATAACCATAAGGTAGCTTACCCCCTCCTTCTCTTACTAGCCTAGTATAAGGAAGTAAAGGTCCACTAGGCTCCCTTTTTTCCTAATTAAGCTAATTCTTACTTCTTTTACTAGTAAAAGCGCTATATATAGCCTTTTCTACCACAGTTATAATAGCTATATAATTCTTAGTTCTATAGTTTCTGCCTATTATTATTCTAGGGTTAACTAGCGTTGCTCTAGAGTTATAAAGCCTGCTCGCGTTGTCCTTCTATAGAGTAGTTAGGTTAGAACCTGCCCCTCTTATTAAAGCTAGGTCTAGTTCTACGCTCTTTATTATTAGCGTCTTATTCCTTTCACTTGCCTAAATAGTCTCTTTTAGCGTTTTTAATCTAAGTAGCTTTAAAGATAAGCTTTTCTTAAAAAGTAGGAATTTCGCCGTTCTCCTATATAGCCTGTTAAATCTTAGGTTATATAATGGTGCTAGAGCTTGTTACCTGCTACTTTCTAGGTATTCTACCAGATTCTGCCCATCCTGCTATATTCTGCCGACACTGCTTATAGAGCTAACCAATTAGGATTTTCCATCCCCGGGATGGAAATTGCTATTGGCTCGCTTACTACTAGCGCCTTGGCGACCCCTTTATATCTTGCTAGTCTCTAACAGACTTCTTTTTCTCCTTAGCTTAGTATTTTTGTATAGTAGCAATCTACAAGCTTTAGTTTAGAAGCATTTATACAAGCCCGTTATATTATACTAAGCTCTCCCTATATTGCCTAAGAAGGCCTTAATAATATCCCACCTTAAAAGAAGACCTTTGTCTGCAACGACGCGTTAACACGTTATACTTAGACACCGAAAAACTCATACTACTACGCCTAAGAAGGCCCTGATAATATCCCACTTTATAGGCCAGACTATACTTAACCTACACCTCTAAAAGAACCCTGGAATTAAAACTAAATTATATAATTCTAATAAACCTTAGGAAGCTAATAATAGTACCTAAAGCGAGCTTATTTAAAAGACCTACCTTATCGGGAAAATATTCGCAGGATGAGATTTAAGTAGACTTTGTTTTTCGCGTTTTGCGTAATTGACATGCAATTAACTAACTCGACACGCAATTAACCAACTTGACACGCAATTAACCAACTTAATATATTTAAAAGTTAAATAACACGCAGTTAACCTACTTAACAACTTTAAAAGCTAACTGCATATTCCTTAACATGCAATTAACCAACTTAAAATTTAAATAACATGTAGTTAACCAACTTAATAACTTTAAAAGCTAACTGCACATTCCTTGACATGCAATTGAGGTAATATAATATATTATTTTAAAGTTGTATACTAATTGCGTAAATGAATTTTTACTATTTTCTTAGCCTGCAGTATGCTAGCTTATAATATATATTAGGATTAAAATAATTTTATACAATCTTATACAATCTTATATAATTTTATACAATCTTATATAGTCCCATATAGTCTTATGTAGGTTCTATGCTAGCTTAGCTGCTTTTGCTATTTGTCCTAGCTTCTATATAATAATATAATGCGAGTTCCTTATTTAAGAAAGTTATCTAAGTATAGAGTATTATATTGGTCCCAATTAATATAATTATTGACGTAGTATAAATCTAGATAAGAAGTAGCGGCTGGAACAATATACGCGCTTTATAGAATAGATGGTATTAAATAAAAGTAACCACCTCCAAGTACTTGCCTAGTATTTACGCTTGAGCGCGGCTACCTTTTCACCTCAACTATGCCGTGTATTGGATGTGGCAGTCTATGATTTAATGGCTAAAGCAGCTCTACTATAGCTCCAGTATACTGTATGTATACACCGTACTTATCTAACCTTTTAATATCTAGAATAGTAATAATTAGCTAAAGTTAGCCTATAAGTCTTTTACCTAATAGCGTACAGCCTTTTCTAATACGGTCGCCGTTATCTATATACTCTTGGACCTATACATAATTACGCCTCTACTAGTTAGAACATTACTAATTTAGTATATAATATACTACCTTACTAATTTGGCCCTTAAGGTTAGTTATATTTTTTCCGTCTTATTTCTAACAGCGGATAGATGGATGTATTTTAACAAGTAGGCGCTTAACCTATAAGGGGTCCTTCTCTTTCCGGTCCATATTGGAGTTCTGGGCATATTCGCCTTATAGCTTTCGCCTGCACTCTTGGATAAATACCGTAATGCCATTTAGAAACCCTAGGATTTCGCAGCAGTTTGCTATATAAGATATATAAAGCCACGTCTTTAACCTAAGACGCCTTTAGATAAGATCTATTGCCCTATTTATATCTTCTAAAGGCCACCAAAGCTTTGCAACTGCTAAATGCTGTATTGGTTAAGTAACCTGCACCTCTAGATACTGGGAAGACTGTGGTACAGAATTACTATTTATAAAAGCTATTTTATCTTCCATTGCTAGTACTGCTACCTATCTTGAATTGTGAGAGTAGATTTAAGATAGCGAATCCTGTTTATTTATTAAGTTATAAAACGTTTTAATAATGTAACGTGTCTAGCTTCGCTATTTGCGCCAGTGTAGTACCCATCTGCGCATCTATACAGGCGGATATTTTCCTTAAAATGTACAAGGGCATGGAATTTTAGTATATTAAAATGGCCTATATTAGAATCCTTTACCTTTGGATAGAAACTTTAAAACACGCCTTTAAGCATATCAATTTAATATAGGGCGTGGTGTATATATCGTAGTGTCTCCTTGTTGTGGGTGTGATACTAAGCTATAATAATAAAGTTGTATACGGCTCTTGTAAAATGTATAGCATATAGTTCCCTGGACGACAATAGTGGGGCTAGTATAGCAATAAGTTAACAAACTATGGCTTTTTATTCATTACCTGTCTATTAAGTAACTTTACTAAATAACAGATTATTAAACCGTTTTAGCTTTGTAAAAGCTGGGACTTATCTAAAATGCTAATTAAGCTAAGCCTCCGTAGATATATTTATTGTGGTTATTTTTGTCCCTCTTCTCTTTCTTTTTAGCTGGATAATATTGCCTACTAGTTTCCGTACCTATTTGATAAGTTGCATGACAATACCCTTTAGAAGCTAATATAGAACATCTACTATTATGCCCTTATGGATATTAAATAGGCAATAGTGCTATATAAAATATTCTATTGGATGTACCCAGTTGTTTAAGGATAGAAGAATATTCTCTAGTTGCTAGCGTTTAATCTGTCTTCTTGTCTCCTTATAGGTGTGTGGTGGGTATTGTTTCTCAGTTAAGTTCTTGCGCTTTAGAGGGAGGACCTAGCATATAGTATAGTGCTGTCGGCTTTTGATACCTGTAAGCAGCACTTGTTCTTTATAGTCTGCCATTATTCTATATATGATTGGATAACATTGTCGCACAAAATTATCCGCATATTAAAGATCTACACTGCTTTCTGCAAGATGCTTAATTGCTATTATATTTTAGTTAATGGGATATAGCGTTAGAATACTAAAGTAGGACTTATGTTTAAGTATAGTTCTTATCGCCTTATAATATGCTTTACTTTTTATATTATTATCCTTTTCTTTAATAACTGGCATAAAGCCGACAAGGATATTTATGGGGGATGTCTATTAGCGCCGAACTTGTCGGTCAAGATTACTAATGGTAAGATATACGGGCCAGGCCGATTTGTTGCTATGGTGCATTATTAGCTGGGTTTTATTAACTGCTATAAGTATAGGAACTACTATAGTACTACTAGGAAGCTTGCCTTGTGTCTCCTACTACTAGTTACCGCTGTATAGCTTATTATAGACTTGGTGGTTTTTGGCATTATAGAGTCTCTTTAGTGTATATGCTAGTGTATCTTTAAAGGGTTAATGGCCAATTAGAAAGGCAATTATATTTATAATATCCTAGTAAAGAATATAGTATTCCCTCTGCTTAGAGCCTTTAATATTTAATTCCACCTTATACTCTAATTAGAGCTATTGTTCGTCTTGTATACCAAATAGAATAGTAGTAATCAGTTCTTCCTATCGATTTATAGATTGGAAGCTAAGTAGGCTATAAAGTGGGCTAAGGTAGGTGTCTTTAAGTAGTGCGTTAATATCTCCCTTTATATAGCAAATGCAGTACAGCTATATTAAAAAGGCGTAATTAAACTCCAAACGAAAAGGATTATATAGTATACTTTAGCTATTATTATGTTATAATATAGTAATATCTAAAATTGTCTAGCTAACTTACTATATATTATTATCAGTCTTATATAAAATTGGTTCACCCGCCTTTATATTCTTAGTTGCTTTAAATATCTCTACTCTAAGTAATAATAATGATAATATAACGCTTTTTTAATGTGGTATACCGCACAGAGGCACTAGATGGGCATTCTGCTCATATTCTACTACCACTAGAGCGTATTTATTGGTATCCGTATTTATACCATCTAGTTGCGATCGCGCGTTATCTAACTAGTAAGAGTGGTGGAATTAATTATAAATTATAAGCAGTCGGGCCGCAATAAATGTGCGAGTGTTGTATCTCTCTTCGCATGCTTTTTTATAGACGTGTTAGTGGCTAGGCAGCCGCCTTTTATAATACTATAGGTGTTAGTAAAGGCTGCCGTAACTTTTAAGGGTATAAGAACACCATAGATAGCTCCGCTGCATTATCACTAATTATATATTAAATAATGTAGTATTGTTTCTAGGCGTAAAGAGTGCGTATTATAGTACTAATAGTTAATTGCTGGTATTTAATCTATATAAGTGGCTTGGCTTTATAGCTGCTAAGAGTATACCTCTTATTTTCTTGCTAGAACTAGTTATGCTAAAGTATAAGTATAACTAGCTTAATACCGAGTTTAAGGACTTAAAAGAGTCTAAGGTAGCCAAAATAGACGCTAAAGCGTAAGTATAACCAGCTTAATACTGAGTTTAAGGACTTAAAAGAGTCCAAGGCAGCTAAACTGGATGCTGAAGTATAAGTATAACCAGCTTAACACCGAGTTTAAGGACTTAAAAGAGTCTAAGGCAGCCAAACTATATACTAAAGCGCAAGTATGACCAGCTTGACACTAAGCTTAATATTAAGTTTAAGGACTTAAAGAGTCTAAAGTAGTAGAACTGGACACTATAAACTAAAGACTTAATAGTACCTAAAAAACCTTTATCCATTTAAATAACAATATATAGTATTCTTAGGCAATGGCTATAGGACCACAGCTACAGCGAAGATATTATTTACTACCAATGTTATAGAGCCTAACGATATTAGCTATCCAGACCTGCGGATTCCGTTGTTTCTATATAAGCCGTAGCAAAAAAAAGGGAAGATTAAGGGTAGTGCTAGTTAAGTTAAGATAACTAAATAGGTTAGTACTTAGAACTATAATATCCGGTCTTAGGTATATAGAGTTCTAACTAATATCTAACTTAAGCTGCCGCCCGGAAGTCTTATATTCGTCGTTAGGGTAACGCTAGAGGGCCAGGCTGGATAATGGGTATTGGTAATAATATAGATAATTTAAAGCCCGCGAAGTAACCAAATAGAAAGCCTATATTTTGTAGGCTAACTGCTTATCTTTAATGGCTTTTAAAAGTTTATTTCTAGAATTCCTTTTAACATCTCCGGTTTCCTATTAAATAGACATGTTAGCACAAGCCTATATACTACTAGGGTATGGAGAGCTAAAATACAGTTAGAGCTCTTTGAATGATTTGCTAGAAAAGAATAGGTTATTTAGGTTAGCCTATAGATTAGCTAGCTTGACCTTAATATCCCACCCTAGCTTATAAAGATTAGGGCCATCTCTACCCGGTATACTACTGTTAATCTGCGTATTAGTATCTCCCTTATTTGCAGCGGCTAAAGAAGCTTTAGGTGTCTAGTCTCTAGAAGGCATTATAATGCGGCTTTTAAAAGAGCCTGCTCCGCGCTAGGGCACTAGACGCCATATTATAGGTAGAGCTTATAGTAGTTATATAAGGCGGGATACATTTCTAGTCAGTGTGTGTTTGGAGAAATTGAGGCTAAGGCAAGCTTAATATAGCTATATATTTAAAGACAAAGAGGCTATAGTGTTGGTTTAGGCGGCTATAGAAGTTTAAAAGATTAAGTGAATAATGGCAGGAAATAGAAGAAAAAGGCACGTAAATAAGAGTATAGTGTTACAGGGCTAGAGTAACAATAGCTGTGTTATAGATGGCTTAATATACAATTTAGACTACAGGACCTATATGTAAATGAGTCCAGCAAATATCTTTGATATAAAGTGTAGTAGCCATAAGTGGGATCTAGGATACTAGTTTTGGGTTGCCTATATAGTAGATATAACAGCTCACCTAAAAAAAAGTTGCTTTATTAGTGATATAGCTTAAAAATAGGTTAGACTTTAGGTAAAAGGGTATCCTAAAGCCTTATCTTATATTTGTGGGATAAAATACCATATTATATTTTACTTTGTTTTGTACAATCTTAGACTTTTTATAATGTCTTGGATCATCCCCTACTTCTCTCTACTATATACTTTACCTTATCTTGCACTTATGGGATAAAATACTATATTGTATTTTACTTTTTTTTGTATAATCTTGGACCTTTTATAATGTCTTGGATTATCCCCCCGCCTCTCTCTATTATGCATTTTACCTTACCTTATACTTATGGAATAAAATGCTATATTATATTTCACTTTTTTGTATAATCTTGGACATTTTTTAATGTTTTAGATTATCCTAAACTTGTTCCCCTATCTCTCTAAAGCTGCTTTACTAACCAGTTATAATATGAAGAATAGAATTATTAGCTCTCTTATTATTATATATTTAGTTTAGTTGCTTAAGTGTACCTATTAGGACATCTATTACCCTGTCTATAACTCTTTAGCTTTCTATATAATGTATATAATAACTAACGTTCTGAGGCTTCTACTGCGGATTATACTTGTTTTTATATACCTTGCTATTTACATCTTGTAATTTTATTTACTTAGTTAGTAGCGCAAATCTTACATCTTGTCTCGCCACATACCTTTTGTTCCATTTCTCACTCTAAGTCTCGCATTTCGTTCTACTGCCCATATTAAAGCTTATATCTTATCCTACTTCTTGCATTAAGACTCGCATTCTGTTCTATTTCTTATATCGCTCTTATATCGCTCTCGTTAGAATCCGCTATTGTCTTAAGTTAATACTATTAGCACACCTTCTTATTATAACTGTTAGGATTATCTTGTTAGATTATTTCTAATTATCTAATATATTATCCGCTCTACTGTCTTTGTAAGTTACTCCATATTATTCTATATAAAGCTTTCACCCGCTTATAAATATATAGGGTCTTTAACTATAATAGCGGCGCCACACCTAGACTCTAGTTAGTACTTAACTACTGCGACTAATAAAAACTTATTGTAAATAAGTAGTCCAAAGCTGTAGCAAGGACTCGCGATTAATAAAAAAATATATAAAGAGATCCTCTAATACTGTGCTAGCGAAATTAATAAAGCGTCTAGTAGTAGGTTGCTAGCGTCTAGGCCTGTGTAAAATGGAGTTAAGCGCACAGTCTTTAACCTTCTTAACACTGAGTATGGGTATGTGTTTAAGAGATCCAATCTACTATTAGAGTTTAAAGCTTTTGCTATCGCCGCTAAAAAGTCTATATAGCAATACATAACAACCAACAGACATAAAGGCATAGAGGTTATAATAGCTGATATTATTCTAAAGCATAGCGCCTTGTCTTCTAGAGAGCAGTCTATTGACTTATCTAGATTAAGGGCAACCTCTAAGGCTGCCTAGGTGCTTAATGGTCTGTCTATTAAAGTCCTATAATAGCCAAATACCACACCTATACTATTCTATAAAATGAGCTTTGCTGTGTATAGTTACCCAGATAAAACGCTATTAAATAGGGCCCCCATTCTATATGGATTTATATTAAAAACTAAGTATAAGTATCTATTATCCGATTCTCCAGAGAAAGTTAATATATATTACTATAGATATAACAAGCTACAGGCCGCAATAAGTATAAACTTCTTGGTGGATAAATATAGGGATGGCTGGGCTATAGTAGATCTGACTACTAGTATACTAATTCTTAACCATATAAACCTGGCATTTACGGTGCTTTCTGCAAAGAAGGCTGGACTTAATATAATTATAATTGGAGTTAAAAATCCCAATCGGATTATAAAGCGTAAGAGACTTTATAACTTATATAAGATTATATAATATTGTATAGAGTTATCTAACGTACGTTTATAGGCACAAGATTTAATAAGAGTAATTCCAAGTCTAACTCTAACCCTAATATTGCACAACTAGTGCTAACTAGGAGAAGAATAGGCACACCTACCCTAGGTTAAAGTAGTTATAAGCAGTTAACTCTAGAGTCTATGCTACCTATATCTAAGCAGTTAAATCCAAAGCCTATATTAACCCTAAAGTTACCGCTACCTATGCCTACTGGTGCATTATTAGCTATATAGCCGGCTATAATTAAAACTGCTTATAGCTGGACCTATAGTAGTAAAGACCAGCCCCTACTGGATGAATTAGAGCTCTTAAAAGGCGCAGATCTGGACAAAGTACAAACATTTAAGACAATACTATGGGATAAGATAAAAGGATAGTATAATAAATAGCTAAATTTTAATCGCGAAATGTTTATTAATATATTATTTAAGAATATAAATAATAACCCTAACCTAATTTATATTAGGGAAATTAATCTTAACTATATATAGGAGTGCCGCCACTTTAACGCCTTAATTAACCCTATTTTGACTAACAAGGAAATAGAAGATAAATATAAAAATAGAATTAAAAAGGTTAATTAGGAAGTTAATTACCTAAAAAACGTATAAAAAGCACACATTAACCCAGTATTATAGGTAAAGGCGCTACGGTTCCTCTCGTTTCCGTTAACTATTTATAACACTCTTCAAGACATAACCTTCCACTTATACAGCATAAAAAAGGGTAAAGCTATATAGATATATTAGCTGCTTAGTATTATCTATGCTCTTTATAATTATATAACCCTAAATAGGACCTTTCTTACGGATATAATGGGTTTAGGTAAAATACTTTAAATGCTCTTAATCTAGTACACTAGTGTATTAATAACCAAGATCAACCTTAACTGGCTTAATTAGAAAAATTAAGAAGGTAGAGATAAAAGTCTCCACTTTGCCTTTAGTATAGACGAATACCCGCAGCCCCCTAACGCCCAATGCCTGAGTCAAATAGATGGCATACCACAGTGCTGTTGTGTTAAGGGAAGTATTACCAGAAAATTCCTTTACTGGCTAGTAGGACTAACTATATATATTACTAGACAGAATCTACTGCCCTAAGCGGTTAAAGATGTTGAATTATGGTTTAAAACCTTAAAACTAAATAATTATATTCCTAGAGGCAAACTACAAGTTTATATGCGCTATTTGGCTTTTATTAGGTCTAGTATAAAGAAGTACAATTTTATAGATAAAGATAAAGACATTCTTAAACCTATAAAATATAAAGGAGAAGGTAAAAAGGTCTAGTGGAAAATAGACCTAAGATTAGCTTTATATCTTATAATTATAATATCGCAAACTTAGACAATAACCTGGACCGCTTAGGAATAGTATAAGACTATTTTTAATCTCTATAGAGACGGTGGTCCTCGTTATATCATTAGTGGGATTCTTACTAATAAGTTCTATATAGATAGGTTAGAGATAGGTTATCTAATAAAAATGGCCAAATAAGTATATAATAATTAAGTAGTATTTCCTCCCGGGCCTGTTTTTATAAGGACGGTAATAGTAAAATAGCCTACTACACCTCTTAACCTTTAGTAGTGTTTACTTCTGGTATACTAACTAGTAAAGGTTTTATAAGTCTAATTCCTTCCTTAGAAATTTTCAGGGCCCCTAATTAGGCGGATTGCCTAAATATAAAATTAATTAATGGTTGCAATATTAAAGCATTAATTAAATATAAAAAGCTAGAAGTAGTTAATCACTCTTCTCTTCCAAACAAGGTTATTATAGGCTTTAAAGAATGCTCCTCTTTAATTACAAAGATCTTAATTATACGCAGGATAGGGGAAGACTAATAGTTTAATAGGAGGGTAATTAATAAGCTACCACTAGTTGTCTACCAAGACTGCTATATAATAAATGATTTAATATTTAAGCCGTATATTAAGAAGCTCTAGTGTGGAGTATCCTTAGAAGCTTTTAAACAGCTAAATAAAGCTTTTAGACACTAGAAAGCTAAAGGAAGAAAAGGAGAAGAACCTATCTTTAATATAGATCAATTTCTAGAGGGAGCCGGTTGCTTATTAAAAAATTTTACTATCTTTCCAGGCCTGGCTAAGATAGGAGATAAGTGGCAGGATGCGTAGTGGAAGGATAAGAAAAAAGTTAGAATAAAGCCGAAGTAGACGGTTAACGAGTTTCGCAGTAAAAAATAGGATAAACCTTTGGACGAGAATCCGCTTTGGAAGAATTGGAGCATAATTACTAACTCTAGGAAACTAAAGGAAATTATAAAATACGTTAATAAAGTACTTAAAAGGAATCCTAATAAGAGACTACTGTTTAGCAGTTATGAACTAGTGGTATATATACTATTACGCCTTATAAGTTAGCTATTAGACTGGTGGTAAACTGTTACTAATAATATAATATAGTATTTCTATAAAAGGCTTGGCTAGTCTAAATATTTAACTATTTACTAGATGGAATCTAGGACATCCCCAAGAGACTAGGAGGATATCTACAAAGCGTTTTATATTCTAATAGGCGGTCCTTACTAGAATAACATAGTTTAGTTTCTTATTATTAACTAAAGGGTTAAAGGAGAGGGTCTAAATTTAATCTCTACATATAGAGTCCATCTGCTTAAACCGGCGATAACGGTAGATATAGAGGCGTAAGTGTTTGGCCGAGCTACTAGATCTGGACAGCTAGCGCTAGTAGTCACTGTGTTAACAATATATAGTACAGATAAGTGGAACCCAATTAATATGGTTATATTAGCGAGGCGTATAATAACTAAAAGGATAATAATTAATAAGTTCTATAAGGTGTTTAAAGCTTAACCTACTTAGCAGGCTGATAATAATATAATGGAAATAGCGTAGCTGGTGCAGTTAGAGCAGCGATCACCTACAATAAAAATATGTTTTAGTATAATGCATATATATATAGACAATATGCAACTGTTTAATATTTTATAATATATTATCTTAATATTAACCACTATATAACTGTGCGTATTACCAAATGCACGGCCTTACCAAATGCACGGTCCTCTACTATTTTTATAAATAAGTTCAGTGACTTATAACTCCACCATTTCTTGACGTATTTAATTTATTTTTAGCGAAATTTGAAGCTTAAAGGAATGCAAAACTTTCTATTTAATTATCCCTCTCTAAAACCTTCTGTGTAGGTTTGGGTTGCCTCCTAGGTCGCTTGTATTAAAATACTACCTTAGCATTATTATTTACACTTTTAGGCTTAACCTCTACCTTTTTAGGAGATAGCTTTTTAATAGGTGCTTTTCTAGGCTTCTTATTAGCCTACTTAGCCTTTACTTTTAACTATTTATCTATTTCTTGCTGCTCTTTCTTTGCTTATCTCTATGCCTTTAATTTAGCTTCCCTTTTTAGCCTTTTCTTCTTTACAATCTCTCTATCAATCTTCCGCTGTTTAAGGTCTCTTTTTTTCTACTATTTATTAAACTATTACTTAACCTTCCTAGCCTCTTTTTGGAGCTGTTCTTAAGCCTCTTCCCTCTCTTTTTATGCAAAATAATTATATGCCTACTGGATTTTATCAGGACTAAAGATTAAGGCCTTACTTAGCTAATTATTACGTATTTGCTTAAAAAGACCTTTGCTATAGGTACGCTATCCCTTCTCCTTAATAAGAGAACCCCTAAGGTTATTATTTTTGTATTTAAGAAGCTTATTTTATACGGTTAACGCCTCTACTATATTAACTAATTTGCGAGTCTTTTTACTTACACTTTGGTCCACTACTCTCTTAATTAGCTTCTATATAACCCTAACTTTAAAGCTTAAAAGGACTAATAATCTAGAAGAGTGTTTATCTTCCTTTAGAGGTTGCCGGGTTACTACTTTAACCATATAATTATACTCTCTTAGCTAAAGACCAGTCTTCTTAAAGGTGCTTGGAATATTCTTTTTTAAGAAGGCCTTTATAAAAGCTGCCCAGAAAATAGTAAAGAAGTCTCTTTTTATAAACAACCTTAAGCTAGTATACTATTAAAGCCATAGGTCTACTTCTTCTAAGTAAATTGTATAAGTAGTCCAAAGAGACTAACATTAAGTGATTAGAGGTAATAAGTTAAATGTAACGGAAAGAATGCTAGGATAATTCTATATAGACTACACCAGTCTATAAAGCGTATATTTAAATGGCTATTGTGCCTATCTAATATTAGAAGGTGGTAGTCTCTCCCTTACCTAGCCTTCCCTTTTATAAATTGGTTAAAAATATTAGTAAGCTACTTAAATCCTAGGTTCTTATTAGTCTACCCTATTATAGTTAATATAAAGTATATATTATAATCTATAGGGTTTACCTTAGTAACCTATATATCTTATATATCTCCTAAGATAGCCTAGTAGATTAATATTAAGGGAATCCAGGAGCCATCTATATAGATTAAGGAAACTAGGGTAATCTACTTATAATTGCCATCCTGGCCTATAGCAACAATATTACCTTTCTAGAAAGCTTCTTTTAAATAGACTCTTCGCATTTTATAAAGTGCTCCTATTAGGAAACCTTTCTCATCTATATTATATAAGTTTTGCGGAGATATATTATATTCTCGTATTTTGGCGTATAACTACTAATAATTAGCTATAACCTTATAAGCTAGGAACCTTATACTTGTTTAAACCATATATAGTAGACCTCTAGAGAGTCTGTCTTCCTTCTAGCTAAATTAATGCTCCATAGAAAGCCATAGTTAAGGCGATCTAAATAAGCTTTTATAAAGCGCCAAGTCCAGCACTTTCTAGGCCTAGTTTTATAGATATCTATAGCAAGCAATTAGATAACTGGTATGGTAGAAGGAATCCCTTTATTAGAGAGTCTATTAATATAGTTTACTAGCTCATTCTGCTGGGCTTTTGATAATAAAGAGTGGTGTATAGCTGTAATATTCTTATGGGACGTTGTGACACCTCTGTACCTCCTAGAGAGGGTAGATCGATTACATCTAAATTTATCTGTAACGGCAGTATAATTAATATCTTTTTGGCCACAAATTAATGCCAATGCCTTGTTAATCGGCTTTATATTAATGGAGATATTAAGTGTTGAAATTCAATGTGTATAGCGAGAGACATCGTGCATTTGCTAAGACCGTGTATTTAGTAATACGCATAGTTAACTAAACCTTAGAAAGTTTAAATTTAGTCCGGATTAATATTACTCTAGCTACTAACTATTGTAATACCTGTTAAGTAATCCAGCCTATAACCCTACCGACTCTCGTTCCTAATATATATTAACAATTCCTGTTAAGGTGTATCCTCTCTACTAACAGACTGTGTATATATACCATCTTTATTATTCTAAAGGCCTAATTGGTATGTAAGAGGATCCTCCTATAACTAAAAGAGTTTGCTAAATCTACTTTCCTAAAAAGCGTTACTCTCTATAGATTAGGTATCCTGAACGTACTATCCTCTATATAGACTCTTTGGATTCCGGCTTTATATATAATAAGATGTCTATAATGCGAATAAGGACTATATAACAGCTTATACTAGGCCTGTTTGGTTCGTCCTAAATCTACTATATAGGGAAATTAATATCTAACTCTCTCTGTATCTTAAATTATTAGAAGAAGCAAGACGGCATTAGAATAAACAAACTAATGTTTATAACTACCGCTTTTGTCTGCTAATTGCACAGTTGCAGCGTATATACGAAATCCCTAATGGTAAAGAAAAGCGTACCCTAATTATTCCATTTAATCTACCTCCTGCCTTTTTTTGATAGGTGTAAGATATCAAATTAACCTATAATACAATGCTATATTGGAATAATTAATAAACCTGGCTCCGTTAGATAAATATGCTTAATAATAAGGACTGAAACCCTATTACTATTAAGCCCGTTATACTGCAAAACGAAAAAGCTATTATTAATATTGGTACGTTTTAAGCGCACTTAATTAGCTGGCACTAATAGATATAGGTTAATAGACCACCTGTTACTTTGTGTCTGATGGTTCTAAGAACAATAGGGCAAAATATGCCGTTATTTATCGTATTCCTACAGATAACAATATTTAATTTATTATAGGCCAGAAATTTAACCTTAAAGATAAGCAAAAGGCAGACTTTTGGGATATGTTAGATATGTTATAGACGAAACCTTTATATAGCCTATCCACATTAGAACACATTAATAGCAGTACTATACTGTTGGATTTTGCTATTAGGTATTAGAGTAACTAAGCAACCTTAAGTCTTTCCCTTATTGCCTAACCCTAAGCCCTATTACGTCGCTGAGACTTATTACATTGTTAAGTTTTATTATATTGCCGTTAAGCCTTATTACGTCGCCGAGCCTTATTGCATTATTAAGTCTTATTATATTGCCGTTAAGCCTTATTACGTCGCCGAGCCTTATTGTATTATTAAGTCTCATCACGTCGCCGAGCCTTATTGCGTTGTTAAGTCTCATTGCGTCGTTAAGTCTTATTACGTCGCTGAGCCTTATTGCGTTGTTAAGTCTTATTGCATTGCCATTAAGCCTCATCACATTATTAAGCCCTATTGTATCGCCGCCGAGCCTCCTAGCCAGATCGGGCAATTAGATATCGCGAGTGTAACTTCTAAAGGTAGCAGGTTTAATTCTCACTTATTATATATTAAAAATATTAAAAAAGAAGGTCGTTTCCTATTAAATTAAGCATTAGCAAGGCTCTAAATTAAGCTTATATTTTTATACGTGTCTCACAACACCTAAAGTTATATATTTAACGAAATCTTAGCACTATATACTTAGCATATTGGCTCTTCCACATTGAGTTTTAATTACGTTAGGCTAGCTCTAAATGGCAAGGGGCAGAATATACTATACCACTACGCTATAAGGACTTTGGAATATAATCTTATAGATTTAACTAAATTATAACCCCTTTTTAAACCTCATAATTAAACTAGATCCTTAGGGATAGATCCCTATAGGGAATGTTTGGTTGCGACTTTAGGAGCTTAAAGCTCCTTTAAACTCCAAATTAAATTTAAAGCTTTATATACGCGCCTAATTAACGACTCCTTATAATATGGCGTCTCTGCCCACCCTAATCGCGACGCTACTATAATCGCAGCTATACGTATTTTATAACGCCCTTATTCTAACTTTTACAATCGCGATAGTACTCCTTCCGCATAGGGTCCGTACTTAGTATACTAATATAGCGAGGCACGACAAAGCCAGTTACCACACTATATTGGCATTATAAAAGCTAATAAGAGAATTATAAGTATGCGATATTTTTTAAATAGGAAGGTATCTAACTATTAATAGATTCCCATTATTAGAACACCTTATTTAGGTCTAATAGAATATTAAAGCACTATAATACGTTATAAATAAGCCTTATATAGATCTTAGTTCAATTATAGCTATAGAGGTGGACGGCGGAATTAGCTCTATAGCCATAAGGTATAACTTCTAAGTAATAGAGGCCTAATGGGAGAGGTATTTATTTAATCACTCACTAAAATTAACCACGCGTTATATAAAGTTAAATTCTAAGCCTTATCTAGAGCCTTATAGAACGATTAATTTAATTTTAGATTTAACTGAGCCTTAATCCAAAATCTTAGTTATTAGAAATTTGGGGTGTTTGCTACTATAGTAGTAGAGGCATCTTAAGTTTAACACCACGCCAAGTATTATAACTTTCCTGCAGTAACCAAGCAACCCCAAATTAAGGCAATTATAGAACTTACCATACCACTACGCCGTAAAGGCCCTTAGTTATAGTCTTATAAATTTAATTAAAATATAAACACCTTCCTAAATCTTATAATTAAATATTTCTATGTGTAACACTATGCTAAGGATCACGATATAATTGCTTAGATATAGCTTTACTATAATATAACGGCTTTACGCCAATCAATTAATCTACAGCTCTAAAATCTAGATTTATAATACTAAAAACAAGCTCTAAGCTACTAATTTTATACTAGCAGAACGAAACTTAGTAAGAGATTTAGGCAGTAAAATTACTACTAAGAGTTACTGCCTAGATCCTGGCCAACAAATACCCACAACTACAATCTTAGTAAATGGTAAAAAGTATATAGCAGTACCAAGACAATGGCAGGACAATATAAGACAATGACAGAACAATATAATATAATGGCAAGACAATAATAGGACAATATAATATAATGCCAGGACAATGCCAGGACAATATAATATAATAGTGGGATAATGCTAGGATAATATAGGACAATATAACACAATAGCAGGATAATAGTAGGACAATATAAGACAATATAAAAAAATAAAATATAAGATATAAAAAGAGGGAGCCCTAATGCTTTCTCTTCTTTCTATCCCCATAGCCCTAGCGCCCAATGCAGTATAATATCGTCTGTCTGTATAAGCGATAGTATTAAGACGGTTACTTTAAGTAATATGCCCAGATAACTGGTCTAGTACATGGTTTATATAACATATAACAATAATAGGGGGATCTCCTATTGTTATATTACTAAGTAACGCCTTTAAAGCCACGTTTTTCTAGTGCTTAGAGGTCCTTAGATTATTACAAAACGCTTTATAAGAACTCGTTTCAGCGCAGTGGCTTTAAGCCCTATAGTAGTTATATCTGGCCAGTCTTTAAGAATGTGAATATTTTTAAATAAGGAAGTATTTTTAATAGCTATAATTAAGCTAAGATCTATATAAGGCTTATTTATAACGTATTATAGTGCTTTAATATTTTATTAAACTTAAACAAGGTGTTCTGATAATGGGAATCTATTAATAGTTAGATATCTTCTTATTCAGAAAACATTGTATACTTACGGCTCTCTTATCAGCTTTTATAATGCCAATATAGTATAGCGACTGACTTTATAAAATCCAGTTCGTTCCTTAACCATTGTCTATAATACGGATGAGTTAATCTCAATCTCTTTAGGTCTTAAAGAATAAGTCAACCTCTAGAGGATTCTATTCTAATACGGCTAATAGTCTTGTCGCCGCTATTACAAGTATATATTTCGTTTGAAAATTGTTAGTCTTAGGAGTTAAAGCAACTAGAGACCTAGCGACTAGTCTTTTTAACTAATCCTAATAGATTATCTTCCCTACTCTCCTAAGTAAGAACGCTACGCGGATTACTAGCCCTTAAGGTGAAAATATTACTAAGCTAATATAGACCTTGTAAATATTAGGGGATAACTGCTTTGGAATTATAGTATGTTTACCTGTTTATATATACCAATTCTATTACTATATCCAAATTCCGGCAAACTAAAAGGGTCTGCTCTAATTTAACCCACTACCTCTTTTAACAGTTTAATCGTATCTTCTCTTAAAAGATTGTACTAAGAGCTTAGATACTCCTTTATTAAGCTAGACGGACCTAAGATCTTGTTAACTTATAGTAGAATATCTCCATTTTCGCTAATAATATTCTGGCCCTTATTAGGGATATTAAGTATTTTGGTAGAGGTTAGGACCTCTAATTATACTAACCAGGCTCCACCAGTTAAGGGCTAACTAGGCGTCTTAAAGTATTAACAAATATAGTTACTAGTACATATTAAGCTGCCTAAAAGGGATTTATATATATAGAACTATAGCGCTATAGCCTAGAGGCTGCATACGTAGTATTATACGTAGAGTAATATAATGGAGATAAAAAATATATATATAAAGTATTAACGAATTTAGATGCTGAATCGAGCTTGTTAAGACAGAGGAGACGTAAAATGGATAGGAGGAGGCTTATAAGTCCAGGTAGTATAGTAGGTGGAGAAGTATTTGCTAATATACTTATTTATTTCTTATAAAACATTTAACTAATTGTTTTATATATAACTAAACAATATAGTTACCTGTCTATACAATCCTATACATCGGTCTTAGCGCGTAATTAAGACGTCTTTCCTGCCGCACCTCCCCTAACGCTTTTAGAATTATGGCACTAACAATAGACCTAAGCTATAACACCAAAGACACTCTTAAGCGAGATCTTAGGGTTATAAATAAACAATTCAATACGATCTACTATAATGTTAAAATTAAAATGTTAACGCGTAGGCTCCTTGGACAGCCACTACGCTCCTTTATAAGTAAGGTATAAATACGGCAAATATTAAACAAAATCTCTAATAAATTTCTATCTGTATTTCTAGGTTTACCTAAGAACCTATATACTAAATATATTAAACAACTTGCCTAGCGCTGCAGCCATAACGCGACGCGTTAAATAAATAAAACGGCTCCTATTAGGTAAATTATAATAGGCAACCCAGTACTCCTATACTTTACTATCGCGTATTATCCACCGGCCGGCATACCAAAGGCAATAAGGTAGGAGGGAATACTAAGGTTATATAGAATAATAATAATACTAATTTAGTGGGCAGTTAATAAAGAGCTAATAATTATCCCTACCTAAAAGCTAGCGACTAGTAAGAATGACGCCCTAAATATATACGTTAATGATCTAAGCTTTAATACATTTATAGATATACTAGGCTAGGATATTAACTTTAACCCTAAAAGCAAAACACTTTGCTACTATATTGGTAATAAGATAGCTAGAGGACGAATTCAGCTTGTAAATGAAGAGAAATGGCGTAGTATGGTTAAGGATATATTTCTATAAGAAATAGATAGGTTTTTATTTATAATAGAACAAAGAAGAACAAGTAGGTTACTGCTTAAAGTTAATTTAGCGTTACTAACTTGTATTTATAGTCTGCGCTACTAGCCAAGAATAATGTAATTACTTACCCTCTATTTCCGCACCCTTGCCTTTACTAGACAACTCGCACTCTATATATATAAGAATAGGTAGAACTAGTAAACGGGTTAATACCAAGGCGATACTTGACCTATAGCTATCCTAAAAAACCTCTCCTAGTTAAAAAAGAGCCCTTACTTTACGCCTTAATCCGTAATAGAAAAGGCGAAGGCAACTATAACCGTAGTATAGATTATATGCCTTAAAGCCACTGCTTTATTTGGAATACTTACTAGTTTAATAGATTACCATATATAAAGGTAGACAGCTTAATATTAGAGCCCTTTAGTATGCTATTAGGCGAGGGAGTCTTAGAATAATATAACCTGGGATATTCTTATAACTTATCCGGCATTCTTAAAACGCCTAAGGGGATTGGATAATAAAGCCTAAGGTTTACACCCGTTCTTTCTAGTAAACTTATTAGGGTAATATATATTAACACTATCCCTGGCTTACTCTTAGTATCTAATACCCAATTCTTATATCTATACTTGCGCTTTCCTTGCCATTCTACTAAATTTAATTGCTGTTGCGATATATGTGTAGGGGATAGGTTAGGCTTACTATAGGCTAGCGGGGTTAACAACACGGAAGAATAACGTTGGATGTTTATAGTAGAAATACTAGGTGTTACATAAAGGTGTGAAATATAGTAATATAACTATATAGAAGTGTTATTGCTGTTCTATATACTGCCTATGCCTACCCTAGCATTATCTACACTGGCGAGCTGCACGGATAAGGTGGATAAGCTTTACTTTAAGCGCGAGACGGTTATTAAACCTAGTATAGGTGGACTAGAATAAGGTATAGGATTTAAAAGCCAGCGCCCTAGGTAGGTAAAGTGGTTTAATAAGGTACCTCCCTATTAAATTTAGATATAAGCCTTACTAGCCTACTACTTTTGTTGCTAGGATTAATGTTTAACCTTTTATATACGCATACCGTATCTGCTAAAGGATATGCTAATAGAATAAAATAGTTTCGCGTATAATAGTAAATAGTATTAGACAATCTTTAACTATATAATAATGTTTTCTTAACTACTAACTTAACGCGAGTTAATAGGTCGCGGTTGTGGCTTAACCGCAACTAGTTAGAACTAGCAGCTGATTACAACAAATACACCCCTATTTAAGTCATTTGCAAGCACTATAGCAATGATACTCCTACCAATACTGCCATTAGTCTAATATATACTATACCAGTATATATTCTTTTAAGTTGTTAATCTATATACGCCCTAGATATTATAGAAACAGCTATAAGGTAACCTATTCTAGCTATAAGCTGTACCTTCTGCTAACTAGGCAAATACAGGAGTATTACCATAGCAGGTAAACATAAAAATGCATTATTAAACACTTAAACTAGTAGTAAGAACCCTACTTTAAGTCAACATAGGATAAGGAAATAAGGACAACTAGTATAATTAACCTTACGTCTCTACCTAGCCTACTGCTGGGAGTTGCCCACGTCCTAGCTAACAGAAGGAAGAACGCGCTAATAGAGAACGAGCATGTGGAACCCAGCTAGAACGAGCAATATTATAACTCTGGTCTAGTTATATCTAGGCGCAGAGAGGAGCAGGCACGTAATAGACCCCATTAACGTCGAATATAATATATTAAGCTGGCTAACAATGTATAGAATGTATATAGCCGCCTCTGGCTAAAAAGGGTAATATCTAATAATGAGAATAGCGACTCTGGTCTAGTTATATCTGGGTATAGAGAGGAGCAGGCATGCAATAGACCCTATTAATGTTGTATATAATATATTAAGCTGGCTAATAATATATAAAATATACATAGCCGCCTCTAGCCAAAAAGAGTAATCTCTAATAATAAGAATAGTAACTGCGAGTCTACACCTGCTTTTTCTACAAAACGATAGTAACTAAATATTAACAAATCTACTAAATCTGTTAATAATCTGGCAGTAGAACTAGCTTAGTTAAAGACGCAAAGTCCTAATCTTTTAGTTAAGATAGGTTACACCTTTATATATAACCGGAGTTTAATTGCAATACTTAATAGTCTCCTCTACTATTTGGCACTTGGCGAGCCCTAGTAAATAAAACACTCTCTTTGCTATCTAACCGCCCACCGCTATAAAAAGCAGCATCTTTGTAATATACCTCCAGCTCTTAATAATTGCGTGTTGGTTTGAAATACTCTCCCATACGCCCAATCCGTACCTCACCGCGTAAACAATTGTGTGCTAGTTTAAAATACTCTCCTACGCGCCCAATTTGTACCTTACCGCGTAAATAATTGCGTGCTAGTTTAAAATACTCTCCTACGCGCCTAATCCGTACCTTATTGCGTAAATAACTAATATTTGGCTTTATATTCTCCCTAGTAAGCCGTATTTGCCTAAACCCTAATATAGCTTTGTCTACGAAACAAGTGACCTCCCTTTAATATAGAGTATACCAATCTAGTATTCGATCTAAAGGGGACCTAGATAGCACTAGGGAAAGTAAGGACAAGTTAGACTATAAAGACGATTTTGACCTAACTGCCGCGATATAGGCAAGAGAAGAGTACCTCTAGATATCACAACGGCGATGTATAAAAGAAAACCCACCTAAGAGATATAAGCCCATATTTGCGCTTTGTAGGTCTATTTTACTAGTAAGGCTGATAACTAACTCTAGGACTTATAATGGGTATCTTATTAACCCATAGTTCAACCGCTTTCCAGGCCTTATTAAGGATATAATAAAAAAGGTATAGTTAGAGGCTATTTTAAAGCAGCTAAAAGTAGTGCAAAAAAAAGCTAATTGTATTCCTAACCCGGTGTCTACTTATAAGGTATCTATATACTGGAAATATTATATTAAATTATCTACTAACAATCTTAATATTATATACAGCTATTTGACGTAATAGGGAACTTTAGAAACCACGCAATTACAAAGGCTCGTATAGTTGTAAGGGAGGTGTATAGGCTAGGGTTTAACAACGCGCCTAAACTAATTATAGAACTACTAACTAATTATAATTTTATTGCGCTGGATTACACAAAGGTATTTTACCTGTGCTATTTAGTAAAATACTAATAAGAGTTAATAGCTAAGTAATAACCGCTTCTGTTCTAACGCGATAGTTGCTAGCATAGCTAGTATATTTTATAGTAGAGGAAGAAACGGCCTTACCTAATTACCCTGCTCTTATAATATGTTCAAAAAGCTTACCGGCAACACTATTGCTTTTATTTTAACAGTAATATATTATGCAATTAGGGAGTATAGAACTAGGTCTAAGGGAACAAACAACTTTTATAGCACTATTATTAGCGGTTAGTGTATATCCGGTGTTTTACTACCTATTATTATTCTCTAACCCGTTATAGAAGCCTACGCTAACCTCTTAGGCAGCTAAAACTAGATGTCTAGAAAACAGCAATCTAGAATCTGGCTACGGCTTCAGCCTATAGTTATTAAACATACTGTGGGCCCAATACCGGATTAATTGACTATAGAAATTATTAAGGACCCGCATAAAGATAACCTTAATAACCTTATAGCGGATCTAAGCGACGATGTAAAGGAGAGGTTCCTTATAAGCCTTAGCGACAATAAAACTAACGCGATTATTAACTTAGGCTATACCATCTAATTTACTAAGTCTGTCTCAAAGGGAGAGCTCTAGAGTAGGCTAGACTAGTCCACCAAGTCCGTCTTAAAGGGAAAGCTTTAGAGTAAGCTAGAAAATCTAGGGCCCTACTACTACTATAATATTTGCTAATTCAACTTTTGGAACTAGCTAAGTTTATTAGATTTAGCAAAATATATATCCTCCGCCCTAGTATACCACTTTATCCTAAATATAGGAACTAGCAAGCTTAGGCCGGAAAGGTTTAAATCTAATAAGTTATTTGTATAATTTAAGTAGTACTATAGCCTTGTAGAGGACAGCTATAGCTGGTATAGTAACGGAAAAGCAATATTAAATTTAATTAAGAATAAGGAGCAGTATATAAAGTTTATAATATATGCTCTGGACTCTAGTATAGAGGAGCCAGTAGAGTTTTTAGTAGGAGATTAGGTGTAGGACTTTCTATACTCTCCTATAGGATGACTGCGGCTTCTTTATTATATATACTAGCTCTTAATCTACCTTTCTTTCGGCCTATATCTGTTACTCTTAGTAGCTACTTTTTGGCTATATATATATGCCATGCCAGCAAAGCTAAATACTTATAGTATATTATTGTTGTAGGGAGAGCAGGAAAGGTCTTATACTTTCAGAATATATTATAAAACAGTTAGGATATTATATTAAATTGTCTAAAACAATATAATGGATTGTATAAAGAAGTGTATATAATTTGCTTTGCTAGCCTTATAAATAGCTTTAAAGTAGCCTTTGTTTATTATCTAAAATATACTGTTGGTATAAAAGAGGTGGATAGCTCCAAATATAATTATAGTTGCAGGTTGCGTGCAGGTTACGCGCAGGTTGCGCGTAGGTTGCGCGCAGGCTGCGCGCAGGCTGTGTGTTAAAAAACACAACATAGGCTAGTTGGTCGAGTTGCCAAATGCCCTCAACTGCGCGCCAATTGCGTCAACCACCAACCATTGAGGCTATTGGTAGGGTACCATATTTTGCCGATGCTCTACCTAAGAGGAATATAAGATCTAGTTAGAATTAGAAATTGAAGACAATAATAACGTTATAGGTATATATAAGTAGATTCGTGCCCTTGCAGCTAATTAGAAGGTTGATTATTTTTAAGCCTAAAGTATATAAGAGACTCTAAAGGAGATCCTAGAAAGCCTTACTGCCTTATAAAATAGCCTAGCCTCCCCTTTATAAAGCCTTAGTTAACCTATTTACTTAACTAAATATAATATACTAGAGAGTATAGATATAATAACAAAGTAACTAAAGTCTATTAAGCTCCCTAACCCCCCACTATTATTAAATGGCATAGACCCAACCTTTAAGAACTGGAGAATCTAGGTGCAAGAAAAGCTTTATATTAACTATAACCATTTCCTCTCTAAAGAAGCTAAAATACTCTACCTCTTTAGTTAAACCGTTAGGGACGCCTAGCAACACCTCTAGGCTAAGTTTAAGGACGAGTTACCTATTTAGTTTATATCTATTAACAAGATAATATAGTATCTAGCTACTATCTATATTAATCTAAATAAAGTACGGGATACCTATTATAACTATAACCACCTAATAATAAATTAAACTAATTTTTTACTAAGTTTTAGACCTAGTTCTTATACCTAGTAGGCGAAGGCCAGGTTCCCCCTAAGAACTACTATTTGGACCTATATAATAAGCTAACGATCCAACTATAAGAGAAGATTATAGTAGCCTTAGACAACCTATTAACTTACTAAAGACTTATAGCCTAATGTTTGTTGCTAGATTTAGAACTAAAATAAATTAATGCTTATTCTAATTAATTAAAGTGGTCCTGTAGCAACCAAAACCTATCCACTATACTAACGGGAGCTAGTGTTAGAAGATAAACTATAACCGCCCTTATAATAAAAGCGGTTATAACTATATACCTATAAGCCTTGCCCGACTTACTATGTACCACGTCTTTAGTTAATGCTTATTACAATACCCTAATTAACCCTGCCATAGTTATATGCTTTAATTGCAGAAAGGATAGTTACTTTACTACGTCCTACCTAGAGCCAAAGGATATAGGTAATATTAAGGAGATAGAGAAAGAAGAAATATCCAATAAGTTAGAAAAAAAAGAACCCTAGGGAAAGACTCCCCCCTAGGGTACCCTATTAATCTTAAAGAGATTAATCTAAGTTAGCTAATAGGTGGAAAATACTTTACGGTTCTATATATAGTATCTTAAAATGAATATAGAGTTAATATAAATGCCCTTATTAACACTGGAGCAAATAGCTTTACCTTTATAAATACTGCTTATATAAATAACATTACTAAGTTCTTAAATGTAAATACTACCTAACTAGAGAAGCCTATTTAAGTAAAAGGCTACAACAGCCAAGCCAGTAAGCCGGTTACCTATATCTTAAAGCTATATATTGCTATTAATAAACAACGCTATTTTAGTATCCCCTTCTATATCCTAGACCTAGGGTCCCACAATATAATCCTTAGCCAAAAATAGATGTCCTACTTTAATATTTGGTTAAATATACAATAAAGACAGTTTATCTAGCCAGAGAATAGACTAAAACTACCCTCCTTTGTTAGAGAAATTTGAACTAACCGTAAGATATTAGCTGTAAAGGCTAACCCTATTTACTAACAGGATATTAGAGACCGCGACCTAGCCTTTACCTAAGAAGATGCCCGCTATAAGGCCGGTAAGAACTCCGTACTAATAATAATACTCCCCTAAAGTACTGTAGTTAAGGAGGACTCTACTTATAGAAGTGGAATAGATAATAATATAGACAACTTCTAAATTACGGAGATCCAGCTAATATAGAAGAGGACGTACCAATAGGATATAAAAGACAACGTTTAGAAGATGTAGTAAGAGCTAAAAGGAGTAAGGACAATACTAGTATACTAAAAGCCCCTAAGGCCACAGATACCCCTACTACCATATAACACCCCTATAGTAGATATTACGGCAATTAGTACTATAGGGTTTTACTTTAATATATATTAGAAGAACAATAAAGTCTTTATAACTAGCTTATACAAAATTAACTGGATTATTAATAAGAAGGAAGAAGGGTTAGTAAAGGAAACTAATAAAGAACTAGTTAAGCGCCTTCTCCCTACTTACCTCTTAAACTATAGAGACGCGTTCTTAAAAGCAGCTTTAGATATACTACCCCCTTACCAAACCTACGATTATAAGATTTAGTTAGAGGCTAATAACTCTCTAGGCTATAGCCCCCTTTACTAGCAAACTATAGAAGAACTAAAAGCTATAAAATAGTACTTAATTAATAACCTCTATAAAGGGTTTAT
>Ga0307507_10003109_pt1 | contig 33076 bp, 17 predicted proteins | sample 7_EM_MG_FD_207223 | JGI IMG/M metagenome (GOLD analysis project Ga0307507, IMG submission 207223) | Populus trichocarpa ectomycorrhiza microbial communities from riparian zone in the Pacific Northwest, United States - 7_EM | ecosystem: Host-associated > Plants > Roots > Unclassified | place... | reverse complement strand
ATAAGGACACGATTGTGGAACAAGATAGATTGGTAAGAGAGACGAATCCTTAAGGAGGTAAGGCCTCAAGGATCGTGGAGACTATATACTACGGGCACGTGCCTCCGGCACGTGACCGACGGCCATCCGAGGGGTGTCCGGGGGTTGTCCTAAGGGCAACCCAAGGTGACCTGCAATAATATCCCTTATATTGCCCCCCCCTTTCTTGCGGTCGGCCCCCAAACGCCATTACCTTGCAGTAAAGGGAGATTATGAGGGCTCGTCCCAGAAGGGGTTTAGAGAGATATTAGCATGCCACTATATATTATCTATCTATCTAACCCCTGCTTTAAACTCCTGAAAACCTTAATAAGGAAAAACATAACTAGAGAAAAGATATGAGGATTACTAGGAGACCTATTAAAAGCCTGCTGGAAGCATACTGGTAACTACCTGGGCTGACCTAAGGATTTTTATGCAACTCTACTTCTAAGCCTTTATGCCGGTCTGCAATTAATTGCAAGTATTATAGGCAATTTGGTGTTCCTAATATAGTTCCATAGAACCTTTTGGTATGGGATTTAATGTATAGGGCCTTAGCTTACCGTTGTCTTTAACTGTTAAGATATAATCTATAATCCTTTCTCCTAATCCCCTGCGTTACTAACGTATTGCTCCCACATTTGCCCTTGGGCTGCTATATGCAGTTAGGTAATTAATTAGTTAATTAAAGAGACTTATCTCTTAAGATTTAGTGTATATGGTTTCAAATCTGGTGGTTCTGTGCTATATAATTAGCGTAGCTTTACTGCCTAGTAAATAGGAGACACTTCGCAATAGCGCCTATAGCTATTATGCGACTGTTAAAAACGTTTATAACGTTGTTCTTTTAATATTGTAGTATCGTTTAGGTATAATTTAACCTATATACATCTTTAATTGACGTCTTAATTGCCTTCCCTGGCCGCGTGATCAGTTTTTATAAGGAAGTAATGGTTAAATAACTTATATGCGTGTTTCCTTCCTTCTGAATAACGCTATTGTAACGGAGTTATATCGGCAAGGTTGCGGCTATTTACTGGAAGGGTATTGGACGGTAAAGTATAAGGACACCTTGCTTATTAAGCTGTTTCTTTTCCTTAATACCTTACTTCCCATTATCAACCTTTGTCTAATTTTGGATGTATCTTTAATATATTATTAAGATTTTCTTCTTTTCTATTATTATTTTAGTATGCCTCTTTGTTCTCCTATTAACTGCTCTTCTAAGCTAATTCCTTAGCGTATTCTAGCCCTACCGCTGCATATAGAACCTTAACCTCCGTTAACCCGCAACTGGTGCTGGTCCTACCTAAATGATTTTGCCTGTATGTCCTCGAAAGACTAGAAGTCTAATAAGAGGATTCTAGAGGCTTGTAATAAGACGCACTGTGTTAGATCTAATACCTTTAGTCCTTATAATTGATGCATGCGTACCAAGAGCGGCAGTTATGTTAAGGTAAGTTTTTCTATTCTTAATAGATTTCCATTGCTGACTTTAAGCTTTAATAGCCTGGGCCTAAGTGGCGACGTTCCTTTAATGTCCTTAACTACTACATCGCCTGGGCTCTCTTTTATTCTAGCGTAAACGCTAAACGACTTGGTTAAATTTAAGACTATACCACGGCTATCTACACTGCCTATAATTCCTAGCAAGCCAGCCAGTAACGCCTTATATAAGAGCAAGGTTGGTACACTAAGGATAGGGTAAGGGATGGGGGTGATAAGAAGAAGGTTGCCGTCTACCATAAGAAGAAGTTTGCGTATACGCGTTAAGTTTTAAAAGAGCATAATATAATATGGTATTAGGTAGGTTACCCTTTAGGTACCTAATAGATAGGTAACTAATAGTTACTATAGCAAGGTCTTAGTAGTTCTAGACTATGCTAGCTAGCTAACGTCTCTATTTATTCTGGGCTTAAGCGTGTCTTTATTAACTATAAGCTGATGCCGCAAGAGCTTTATTGGTATTGGTTTGGACCTAATATTGGTATTAAGTGTTTAAGGATCTCTACCCTAGCTATACCTTATTGTCCTGCCCCTGTTTTTATACCTACTTGTACCCCTACTAAGGGGTCTAGATCCCATTCTTATTAGCTATTACTTGGTGGCCCAATGGATACTGATCCTGCTTTTAAGGATAAGGCATAGTGGCTTTTTAGATTAGGCATTTAGGATTTATTCTTATATATAGTAGCAATTGAGAACCTTAATTAGGTACTTAGGAAGGCCTTAGAGGGCTTTTGGGAAGGGCTTAGGAGCCCTAGGAACAATGTTCCTAATATAGATTAATAAATGGGAATGCAATTCTAGCAAAATGCCCTATTAACTCTATACTATATATGTGAAAAGGCTAAGGACCTATCCTGCCTTAGGCCGTAGCCCTAATCCTTATGGTTTCCGGAGCCTGTTTGTTCTATATCCAATTTGACCTATTTACTCTTTAGGGCCTTTTACGGTCTACCATAAGCTTTCTTTATAGATCGCGATGACACCGTAGTATTAGAGCGCTTTCTATGATTTATAGATTGTGGACCTTGGTTCTAATATTCTTTTAGAATATCTTTATAATATTTAAGGTGATCCTCTGGTTCCTATATAGAGTTCTTAGTAGGCTAGCCTAGCTATTTGACTTTATATTAAAGCTTGTTCTTAATAGACTTATAGCGTAGTATAGCTTTAACCTCGTACCGCTCGCCCACTACCTTAGGGTGTTTAATTGGGCCTGGACAGAAGTTCTTTTCCGGCGGTGGTCTATGCTATGGCTTTAGTAGGTTTACGTAAAACACTAAATATATATAGGCCATAGATGGGGGTAGCTGGAGACGGTAGGCTAGCTTGCCAATTTGTTTCTTAACTTAGAAGGGACCTAGGTATCTTATATTAAGCTTCTTTAATAGTTGACGGGTTTTAATATTTGTTAAACGTAATAGAACCTTATCGCCTACTCTAAAATGCTTGTCCTAGTATTTGCGGTTATACCAGAGTCTCTGCTGCTCTTAGGCATCTTATAGGCTCTGCTTTGCATGCTTTTATTACTCCTTCTATTCCTAGAGGTATCCTTATACTCTCCGGTGAATGTCCTTTGACTTCCTAGTGGGATCCCATAATTGATTATACGGCCTTAGCCAGTAATCGCTAGGTATACTATTAAACCTAAATAGTTAGACGCCATAGGTAATCTAGATTGGTATATACTTATACAATGCATATTACTTTGAATTATAAGCGTACTCCGCGTATAGAAGTAGCTCGCACTAGTTGTCTTACTAGTAGTTTAAATATATTTATAGGTAAGACTCCAGTTCCTAGTTCTAACGTTCTATTTGCCTATCCATTTGTAGATGGAAAGCTGTACTATAATAGTGGTCTATCTTTAAATAAAAGTATAGATCCAACCAGTACTGGCTTATAAAGATACTACCCCTATTAGTAATAATAGAGTGCGGCTAGTTTATTTTAAGAAAGTATTTCTCTTTAATTAGGCTGGTAAGCGCTTATACGTTAATTGTCTTGTTAATGGGAAGGTATTAGATGTATTTTAAAAACCTATTAATAAGTATAAGAACTGAATTGTATGTTTGTCCTTAGCCATCTTTAGATGGTAGGAGATCCGTAATAAAGTCTATAGTGTAATATTGCTATGGCTTACTAGTAGGGGGAACTGATTTAAGTAGACCCTATAGCTTATGCCTACGGATCTTGTATACTTAACACTTCTTGTAATAGCTAATATACTCCTTTGCTTCCTGCTTAAGCTTTAGCTAATAGTATTTGCGCTAAAGTAATTCTACTGTCTTAGCTTAACCATAGTGGCTGCCTAGAGGATTGTTGTAATTCCTTATAAGGATCTTCTATTATAGATTTGCTTTATGTGGTATCTAAACCTTACTATTTCTATGCAGTAGGCCTATTGGGTCTAGTTCCTAATTTTAGCGCCTTATAGCTTCCTTTCTGTTATGTTTCCGGTCTACTTCCACATTAAAGATGGCATAGGAAGCGTCCCTCTGTTGCACCTTATAGATGAGATCTGTTAACCTTTTAGATGGTTTCTGGGTAAAAGCTATTTTGTCTTATACTGCTCTAAGTATAAGACTTGATGGTACTATAGATCTTGCAACTCTTTGATACGCATGCATTAGGAAGGCCGCTACGAGGTTAAAGTCCTTTGGTTATTATAGGGCTCTAAGTTCCGATTGCTCTATGGCTTCGCTTTTGGCTTAAGGGGATAGCTTAGCAATTAGAGGTAGCGTATCACTAGGTTCTAAAGTTGTGTTAGGGACGTCCTGTCTAGGTATATTTGGACCCTCATTGGCCACAAACCGGGTACCAGCCGGAACGTTAGTAAAAGCTAACGGGGTTTGTACCGCCTAAGACTTAGTGTATAGAGCTATAGGTGCTCGAGCATCCCACACCTAGAGCTTGTTCTGTAATGTAGGGAGTAAGATGTCTATTATCTATTTTCCTTCTCCCGTTTTGAAGCCTTTGGCATAGTCTAGCCGTTATGATAGTCTATTAGCAGGGTTGTTCTCCCCTGGCTTATATTTAATCTTAAAATTAAATCGTGTGAGCTCCTCTGCCTATCTGGCTTGTTGAGGTATAAACTCCTTTATAGTTATAAAGTAGCATAGATTGTGATGATCTGAGAGTACATAAGTAGTATGGCTTGCGTGCTTAAGGTAATATCGCCACTGTTTAAAGCAGTTAACTATAGCCAGCAGTTCCTTATCGTGGGTATAATACCTAACTTTAGGCCCCTGGAATTTTCTGCTATAGAATACTACTAGTCTCTAGTGGAGCTGGGTAGCGTCCGGATCCCTATTAGGTTATAGTAGGATACCAGTAAGAGCGAAATTTGATATATTAGTAATTATTATTAATGGCTAATCTAGGTTAAAATGCCATAGTAATAAAGCTTCTGTAAACTTTGCTTGTAATTCCTAAAAGGCATCCTAAACCTTTCCAGGCCATAACTATAGTTTATACCATTTAGTTAGTCCCTTTTTGGTTTTCTTCCTTCCTGCCTTTAAGCTTTTTACTCCTTAGGCCGGGTCTTAGAAAGCTTCCGCAATATAGTTAGATAGGTATTAGGCGACGTCTAAGTAGTTATAGATAAAGCGCCTATAAAAATTGGTAAAGCCTAGGAATACTTGAATATCCTAGTAGCTCTCTAGCTCCGGCCACTCTTGGATCGTTTATACCCATACTAGGTCCATAACTACACCTATAGGCGTTATAATGTAACCCAGGAACTCAACCTGCTTGGTATTAAAGGTACACTTTAACGCCTTAGCGTAGAGGCCCCAATTATCTAAATGTTCCAGTACTTGGCGGATATGTTGCTTATACTAATCCTTATCTTCTAAGTAGATTAGGATATTATCTAAATAGATAACGTATATGCGGTTAACTAGTCCCCCTAAGGCTCTGTAAATATATAATTGGAATGTCGCAGGCGTATTAGCTAGCCTAAAAGGCATTACCATATACTTAAAGTGGCCGTATTGGGTCTTAAAAGCGGTTTTCCACTTATCTCCTTTTTTAATATGGAGCCTATAATAGGCGTCTTATAGATCTAGCTTTATGAAGATCTTCGCCCTAGATAGTTAATTCAGCATTTTACTAACTAGTAGTAGTAGGTAACGGTTTTTAATTATAACTTTATTAAGACCGCGATAGTCTATATATAGCCTTATAGTTCCATCCGGTTTTGGGATAAAGAGGATTGGTGCGCCTACTAGTGACTTACTGGGCTAGATCCATCCCTTTTCCTATATACTATTAAGGTATTCCCGCAGGATCTCAAGCTCTTTGCGAGAGAGGTTATAAATAGGAAGGTTTAGGGGTTGTTTACCCTCTTTTAGATTAATTATATAATTATATTCTAAGTTCTGCGCTACGATTTTGGCTTGCCTACCTAAGAATACCCTTAGTAAGTCCCTTAGGCCTAATAGAATATTTAACAGATTAGGGTCGCGTTTATCCTCTATATTGTCGTTGGGTAGGTCCCAGAGCTCCCTTAAAACACTTACGGGTAGCGTTGCGCGCTATAGTGGTTGTTTATATATAGTTGCTACTGTATGTTAAACCGTTTCATGTGGTAGCTAGTGGAGGGTAGGGAACTCTTTAACGCAGCGTTTAAGGTACTATAGTATATTCTCCGTATATTACTTAAGCTAGAGTAACCTATGGCGGTGGAAGTATCTCGTAAGATCTTCAAGATCGCCGCCTCCCTATAGTGTCTCCGCAATCTGTCTGGCAGCTCCCTATAGGGTCTCCATTGTGGAGGGGTTATTACCTATACTAGGCTCTATACCCATCTTGCTATAGAATAGGGGTTTGATCTAATACTCCTTTAGGTGTAGAGCGTATACTATTTTACCTAGAGCTATATCTTCTAGGATATCTTTTAAGCTTACTAGTAATATACGCCCTTCTAATTCTTCATTATTCTACTATTTAAAGGCTCCTGTTTTAAAGCGTATTTTAGGGTCTACTTCTGCAAGCCAAGGGTATCTAAGAATGAGGTTATAGCCTTTAAAGTTAGCCGCCTAGAAGGGTTGCGGGCCGACCACCTTGGTGCGGTTATACATATTAGCCACTAACACTATAAGCTTATAGGCACTGTGTAGTTTAATCTAATGCTTATCTAGGAACCCTATAATAGGTTTCCGCTACCTTAGCAATAGGATAAGCTTATGCTCTTTTACCAAATCGTATTGTATAAGATTAATTTTGGCGCCGCTGTTATATAGTACTTAGAACTAACGTACCTCGCCTATAGGGAGTACCATTTCTAGCTTAATAGTAATATGGAGAGTCTCTCCTTCCATATCTTGCCCTAGTTGCAGCTGGGAGAGGTCCGCGACTACGGCTTTTCTTTTTTTAGATTATTAGTGTGGTTATTACCCTACTTATTTTTCCAATTAGGTTTACCTCTGGAGAAGTTTTCTCTTGACCTTTTAGAGTGTTCCCATAAGGGTACTAGACGGGTGTTAGGTTGGCCCTAGGAGTTTTTCCCATTACTTAAGGTTCCTGACTTTAACCCTTCCAAATTTCTCTTTAAGAACGGCTTCTTTAAAGTTTAGGTCTGCCCTATATTACTACTAGAGTGCCCACGCTTTTGGTAACCCCCTAGCTTCCTACTAAAAGAGGTCTAGTTCCTTACCATATCCTTAGCGTTTAGAACTGCTCGTTTAAAATCCGCATATACGGTAATCCGTAGTAGGGCTCCTATGTGCTTTATTTTGTTACGAATTGCTGGCTTAATTCTAGCCTAAATAAATCCGATCTTCTTTTTCTTGCGGACGCTACCATCCTCATTTTTAAAGGGCTCTGGATCTATTAGTTAAGCATGAGTTTCCACAAAGTTTATAAACTGGCGGAAATTGTAGCAGTCAAGCTATGTCCCATTCCAGAATAGTTCTGCATAATTATATTATACAACGTGCGGATCTTGAGTCCACTTCTTTAGGAAGGTTTGCAGCTATAGCTATAAGGTAATTTGCTCTTTATTAAGCTGATTAAGTGCAATTTAGTTTAGTAATTAGTCTTTAATCTTGCTAATAATCTAGCGTATACGCTCTTTGGTATTATCTTATATTATTAGCATTTTAAAGAAGTTATCTACCTTATAAACCCAATTGTCCAGCTATTAGGCGTTGGGTCTATAACGGAGTTCTAGGCTATTAGAGGCCTTAGTTAATCGGTCTATATCCTTTTTCTATTTATAGCGTAGATAACTCTCTAAGTCTTCTATACTTTCTTAGGTAGATACTAGGTAGCCCCCAGAAAGCCCTTAGCCTTAGCTAGGTTATAAAAGAGTTTATCTAGCCTAGATTAATCCCTGCTAGATCTAGATTTACCCTTAGAGGGTTCTAATATATTTACTAGTAGCCTTCTCCCGCATGGCTTCTAAGAGCCTTGCGACAGCTTCCCAATATCTATCTTAAGGGATATTAGTATTGGGCTCTTAACTTTCCAAACTTAGGCCTAGGGAAGCTCTGGCTATAGAAGTAGTATTAGTACTAGTAACTAGTGTAGGCTTCCTAATAAGGCTTGGGTTTTAAGTTAGTGTTTAGGTTAGGTTACTAAAAGGAGTAGGCCTGCTTAGCTTATAAGCAGTCTGTGCGCCGCCACTATACTAATTATAGGCTGATGGTCTTCCGGGAGGGTTCCAGTTAGATCCCTAATTAGACACGTTAGTGTATTCCTTTAGCATTTCTGGCTTAGGGGAAGATCTTAAAGTCGCTTCTAGCGCTTAATCTTCCAATTGGCCTAGGTGGGGCCGGAGGGGTTCCAGTTACTTTCTGGCAGCGTTGTAACCGTTATAGAGGGTGTCTATATTTTCCTCCACATTGTTGGTGACCGTAGGTGTGCAAGAGTCTTCAAGCTCCTAGCGTATCTAGGTGTTAGGGCTCGTTCGGCCATCTTGCCCAGAGGTTTATATTGTCGCAATCTCTTGCTGTTGGAGGGACCTTCCTGCCTTAGCGCGACGGCTTTCTATAAGGTATTTATAGAGTTTCCATTTAGGTCGTCGCGAGATTTTTAAGGGAGGATGGTAGGTGTAAATAAAAATGTAAACAATCTAGTTCTTAAAGCCAGCTGCCCTTCTAAAAAGAGTAGGAAGGATTTAAATGTAAGGGGAACTTATAGACAGGGGGCTATAAGGACACAATTGTGGAACAAGATAGATTAGTAAGAGAGACGAATCCTTAAGGAGGTAAGGCCTTGAGGATCGTGGAGACTATATACTACGGGCACGTGCCTCCGGCACGTGACCGACGGCTATCTAAGGGGTGTCTAGGGGTTGTCCTAAAGGCAACCCAAGGTGACCTGCAATAATATCCCTTACAAATAGTAGCTATAATATATTCTATATGCCCTACTAGAGTCTAATTACTCGCCGCTTTATACTAAAGCCTATTAGATAGATATTAAGTATTAAAGAGAAAAAGGCGAGTCGCTTTTTAGCCTAGAAATAATATACTATACTAGTAATAGTAAATAACCGCCTAGATAATATATTAGTCTAAAGCGGAACGCTATAACTAGGCTAGTAGGCGCGCTAATTACTTATAAGCCTTATAAAAATAGTGTACTATATAGGGGTAACTTTCTAGATAGTCCCAAAGGCTAGCTTAAAGTTAAGCGTCTCTATATCTATAATTAAATTAAATTAAGTAAAATAAGACTAATAGATAATATTATTAAGCTCTATAGTAAAAGCCTCTACTAAAGAATATCGCGAGTAGACGTCCCCTATACGTAGATCGTCTATAATACGTCTTAGGTTAAGTCGTCGCTATTATTAACCACTATATAGTCAGTGCTTAATTATAACCTCTTGGCCTTCTTTTAACCTAGTTTAAATAAGTATAAAGCCTTAAAAGCTCTATTAAATACGGCATAGTATATTATTATTATTTATTGCTTAACATCCGATTCAGATCCCTATTGGGCCCACGCGGACTACTCCTTATATACATATAGGGAAAAAACTCTTTTGAGAAAACCCCGTAATCCGTCTCCCTACCTTTTAGGACTCGCCTGTGAGGCGCCTACGAGTTACCTATGGTGCTCTACTACCTTACTTTTTGACCTCCTTGGGAACTACTACTGCCGTAGCAAGCCTACGGACGTGCTAGTATCGCAAACTTTGCTCTACTACTGTAGAGTTATTAGGGGGCGCCTATTGCTTGCCCCTTTGCCTTCTATTACTATTTCCTTTGCAACCCAAAACTGGTTTAGCATATTTTGGCTAATAAGCCACTAGGTAACCGCCTTAAGACCTTTTTATATTAAGAGTAGTGTATAATAGTTCTTTATGCTAGCTACTAAGAGTATAGCTTCTTAGTTAGTGCATAAGGGGCATAACAGTATTACGTGTTTTGGTGTCTGTTTTAGCTAGCTATATTTGCATCTTGGGCTACCTACTAGGATACCTACCTAGTAGAGCCAATCTTTTAGTCCTATTATCCCTGTTCTTAAGAGTGTTGCTATTATATTTTCTGCCTTTATTAGGCCTTCTTAGAGCTCTTAAGTGTTTACCCCCTATAGCGTTAACTATGCTATAGCTTGGGTTTCTCTTGCCTAAGTTAGCCTCTATACCTTTAACTTCTATACACCTCTCCAGCGTTGGTCCAACTAGTATTATATTACGGAAGATAGTTTCCTGGCGTTCTTTTATACTCTACTTTAGCTCCTTTTTCTTTCTTACTATTACCTTTACTGGCCTCTTACGCGTTTCCCTTCCTTCTCTATATAGGCCTAGGCCCTAACGTAGCACTATTCTTCTTCTGCTTTCTTTACCTGTTTCTCCAATATCTCTTCCCTACTTTAGGGTTGTTAGTTTATTCTCCTATAAGGCGCCCTAGGGTCCCTCTATAGTTTATTTAGGCGTGTTTTGATATACTTTATAACATTAGAGTTATATTTACTTTGCGCCCTTTATATTGCAGTGGCTTTAATATATAGTTATAGGGGGGGAATATTGGCTTCCTTCTTAAGTAGTGCTGTGGCCGTTCGCTTATACCCGCCTATTATGCTCCAAAGGTAGGCTGTTTGGACCTTTTAGAGTGGTTTAAGGAGTAATTTAGGGGGGCCCTTTTTGGTTTCTCTAATGGCCCAAACACTGGATCCATATGTTATAGTTGGCCGGATAACTGCTGTGTATAGTAGGCGTGACCTTTGGAAGTATGGACCCTATGTAGAATTGACGATCCTGGATAATGCAATATACTGTGCTTGGCCCTTATAGGCCGCTTGCACCGCATGTGCGCTCCACCGGAGCTTGCTGTCTACCCATACTCCTAATACCCTTAGGCCCTGAACTGGTTGACCCCTAAAGCCTTGGATATGGATTATATGCTGGAGATCTGCAGATTGGTTGCGTTTTCTTGTAAAATGGATTAGCTGGTATTTCTCTGGTACGGCATAGTATATTAGCCACCTGTTATAGCTTAAACTATATAGACTATTATTCCCTATCGCTTATATTATATTAATCGCAGGAAAAAGAAAAAGTCCGTTAAAGGAAAGCTAAAGGGCCTTAATAGCGTCGCTATTAAGTTTATCGTTAAGGTAATCTATATCGCTATTAAGTTTATTAAAATACCTATTAGGATATCTATTAGAAGGTAGAAGAGAGCTAGGAGGAATACTAGATAAAGGGCTTTATAAATCGTCGGATAGGGGTATAGATATTCCGCTAATAACGTCTATTATTTCTTAATAAAATAAAAGAAGTAAATAGCTTTTAATTAAATACGGTCGGAAGTATTTTAGAGTTAATTTAGGGTATAAGATATAGCGTTATAATAGAAGAGTTATCGCCTAGTAAGAAACTTTAAGTTTATATATAAAGGGCTCCTATAAGCTCTTAGACGTTTAAAGAGAAATAACTCTCGGTGTAATATAATTAGCTTAGGGGTTTACAGGACTAGGGTATAGTAATTTAATTAGCTCAGGAGTTTGCAGGAGTACAAGCGTGGCACTAGATCCCCAGTGTCACGCCGTGGCGGGGTTTCTCCTCGGGGTCTGATTTATGAGATAAGTGGCTGGCAGGGTTTTTTGAGACGCGTCGTTACTTAGCCATAAACAGGTTAGCTCCGGGGCTTTGGCAACGGGAACCTCGAGGCAAAGCTAAACCGGTTTGCCAAGGCCCGGCGGCCCAACGACTCCAGGAGTCAACAACAAACATCTATACTGTACTCATATGCCACCCCCACAACGGCTATGAAAGTACACACGGGGAGGCTGCTGAAGGGGTGTTTTACACTTAGACAATGACGCGAAGGAATGAAAGCGCGACTATATAACTACAGGCGGCCGGCTACATTACTTATTATGATTTCTGGATTTAACACGCCGAGCTCCGGAGAACAAGGTCTGAGCGCTTAAACAGACTTCATGCCATTTTGTGGTGTGAATACGCTATGAATCGTGATATTAGAGCCACGTGACTCATTTGAAACGCCTGTGTGGGAGAAACTTGGTCTATGAAATGTGGGAGATAATATAAAGCAGCTTGGTATATGTAGAAATGGCGAATGGAGTCTATAGTGTAAAGCTGCGGAATCAATCTCTGTAGAAGCCATGTTAGATATGGCATGTCTTTCTTAGCAGAAATAAAACCGCTACGGCAGGATTATCCTGCTTCGTGGGATCTGTGATGTATTTTCTTGCAACAGTACTTCTATCTATTAGGCATGTCTCACAGTTTAGTACCAGCGCTAATCGTGCGGATCTTGACAGCATGGAGGACACTATTTGCTAGGCTTGGGATTCGAGGCCGTGAGTAAAGTAGCGAGAAGGCAGAAGATGGTGGAAGTTATGGAGGCGGAAAGAGTCATATTTACATTGCGTAGATATGGCCTATGCTTGAAGTGGCAGTCAGCGTTGGAAAACAAGCCCGCAACGATATCACGTGATGAGACTTGTGGGAGAAACCTCTTGGCAGGAATCTGACCAATTAGACAACTTCGACCGCCGGTCGAAGTTTCTTGAAATCTCTTCAACCACCTATATAGAAAATAAACAATACACAGAGTTTTAGCCCTATAACCTCAATTCGACAGTCAGTATATATGAAATTAATTGTCAACTAGTAATAGAGCAGTACTATAGTTGAAGGTCGTTGCGTAGGCACCGATGAACAAACTTTCTTGGGTTTGTGTTGAGGGGCAAATTGGTTGATGACTGGGACCGCAACTAGTCACGTCTGTCTAGCCTCCACTCAGTGCTCATGTTATCCTTTAAAATCCATAACAAGCTCAATAGCATTGCTGAGGCCGAGATTTTCATGTGGAGGGGATTGCTCACAGAAAAATAAGACGTCTATTGGATGATATATCCACGTCCGATGTCCGGTGCTGGCAATGACAGGCATTCCTATCACATGTGCAATAGTGCAATAAACTTCCTCTTCAGATAATCCATACCTCACCCAGTACGTCAAGAATGCAATCTTGGCAAAAGGAAAAGTTCATGTGGCTTGGTGTTGTCATTAAAGTTTTTCAAACCATGCCGCATTTAGTTTAACGGCGTCTATAAGCCCTGCGAGCCTCGAGGACGTAGTTTTCAGGCACAAAAATTATGACCCCTTACCTTCCCAACCAAATCTCAAATCCTAAAACTTGACCAGGACTGTTTAGAGCAGAAACTACGCTCTTCCAGATAGACCCCCCGGTTGCGATTATCACTCCATATTCCACTATCCACGTTGCCTTCTCTTTGATACCCTCTAGGCAGGATTCCTTTCGTCTTTTGATATTTCTTCTTAGTTGATTTCTTTTTACCCACAGCTCGTTTAAGCTGATATTCGACTACTGGATTGATTCCCGTCCTTAAGCAGTCAGTGCTCGAACTTCAAGTACTCCATTTTTCCATCTATCAGTTTGGATTTACTGGATAACCGGAGATCTAGGGAATCACCAACAACCGTATCTGTGTTTATCTCATTCCCTCTCATATCTTCTTTTTAAATCTGCCAATGGCTCCAGCGCTCACAACAAGGCCAGGACGCATACTATTCATTGATGCATATGACTCATTCGCGAACAACATTGTCGCGCTGGTACAGGAGTCTCTCGGCGCCGAAGTGGTCACCATACGAATCGATGACCAAAAATATGTGGATGGTGGCCAGGAAGACTTCTTAGGTCTGCTCAAAGGCTTTGACGCGGTCATCGCAGGCCCTGGTCCAGGATCCGTTACGAACAGGAAGGACGAAGGCCTCATAGGAGAGCTTTGGCGCCTCAAAGACGAGGATCTGCTTCCTGTTCTTGGAATTTGTCTTGGCTTCCAAGGTTTGGTAATGCATTTCGGCGCAAAAATCGAGCGTCTTCCAGAGCCGCGCCATGGCATAATATCCGAGGTCCTTCACAGAGCAAACTCTATCTTCAAGGGTATGGGAGAAGTGCGAGCAACTCAATACCATTCTCTTCATGCCAATATTGGACATTCAATCCAAACGCGGCGAGCTGTGTCCTACCCGGATGAGCTTTGGAGAGCAACTCGTTCTTGTCCGCAATTAGAACCTCTAGCCTGGGATTTTGACAATGCCCAGAACGGTGCAGTACTCATGGCGGTTAGGCATATAGAAAAACCTTTCTGGGGCATTCAGTATCATCCGGAATCAATATGCACGAACGCCGAAGGCGCCAAGATCATATGGAATTGGTGGACCAAAGCGCAAATCTGGATTCGTAAAGAACTACTGGCACGCAGGGAGCACTTCTCCCTTTCAACAGTTATTACAGAAATGCCAAACTACCCTCTTACGAGAAATCTATCTCAGGAGGCGCCCAAAACACCTTTTCAAGATATACCAATTCATCTAAACGGCATCTCATTCAAACATGCTGGAGCACAAAAGCCGGCAGATCTTGCTCGATTAATGGCGTATGGAGATTCTGCTCGTCTTCCAAAACTGCCACCAGATGTTGTCAATGTAATGACATGTGGTAGCGGACGACTAAGAGTCGCAGAAGCCTGTCAAGTTCTTGGCATCCCCGCTACTGAGGCTGCCGTCTTGGAATCTGGTTTAAATGATGATTTAAAGCCCTCTGCGGCTGGCACAGGTAGATACAGCATCATTGGGCTTTTCGTTCCTAAAGAAACACTTCGCCTGTGTTATTATGTCAGCACCCATACGCTCCAACTGCGGACGGGTAATGACGAGGTTTACCTTGAGACTCAGGTAGACGACATATGGACCTATCTAAAGGCACTAATGGAGCATCTCAAGCCTTTGCACGGTCCTCCAGGCCCTCCCTTCGCACCTTTTTGGGGAGGTCTGATGGGATTTGTATCCTACGAAGCTGGCTTAGACTCTATTAACGTCGAACCATGCCCCGTTAAGACAAATATGAACAGGCCCGACATTTGCTTCGCTTATATTACTCGAAGCATTGTGTTTGACCACATCCTCAAAAAGATATATGTGCAAAGCATTCGTGGTAAAGATATGGAGTGGGTGGAAACAACCATCAAATTAATTAACGAAGCCGTGCAATCTGAGACGAAAACAGAGCTAGTATGGGATCTCAGGATCTCAGCTATTGAAGTTCCGGAGTTAGATAGTATGTTCATCACCGAAGATGGAACCTACACCCGGATGACTATTGCTCAAGAATACCTCCAACGCTACCTAGACCAAACTACACAAGACTTTCCTCCTCGGGAGGAATATTGCGCAAAGATTCTTGCATGTCAAGAGTCGATCTCCGCTGGAGATTCTTATGAGCTATGTCTCACTGACCAAACCGTCATTCGGCTACCCCGAAGCCACCCTCGAGCTATGATACCGTGGAGCCTGTACCGAAAGCTAATGGCCATTAACTCTGCGCCATTTGGCGCCTATATCCGTATGGGTCAAGATGGGCACGGCTTCCAAATAGTGAGTAGTAGCCCCGAAAGATTCATCTCTTGGGATCGAAATGGGAGTTGCCAATGTCGTCCGATCAAAGGCACCGTCAAAAAGGGCCCTGGCGTCACCCGCGAAGACGCAGAAACGATACTTAGTACGTCAAAGGAGCGAGCGGAAAATCTGATGATTGTAGACCTCGTACGACACCAGCTCCATGGTGTCTATGGTGCCGGGAATATCCAGGTAAAGCAATTGATGGAGGTTGAAGAGTATGAGACTGTCTATCAGCTTGTTTCAGTAATCGAAGGCAGCCCACCAGGAATTCAAAAGGCGCGGACACCTGAAGAGTGGGAGGAACCCCCGGACTACATTTCGCAGAAAAAGCGGCCAGAGAAGTCTGGCATTGATGTCTTCGCTGCCTCCCTCCCCCCAGGGTCCATGACTGGAGCACCCAAAAAGCGATCGTGTGAGATTCTCCAAGACATTGAAGGAAACCAGCCTCGTGGAATCTATGCGGGTGTGCTTGGATACCTTGATGTCGGTGGAGGCGGGGATTTCTCTGTCGTCATTAGAACAATGGTCAGATGGGAAGATGAGGTCGAGGTCGTCCAATTATCTGACAGTTTGACAAGAGAGTATGAGATTTGGCGTATTGGCGCTGGAGGAGCAATTACAGCACAAAGTACGCTAAAGGGGGAATACGAAGAGATGATTGTGAAACTCGAGAGCACGATGCGGACATTTGCCCCCTGACCTATTTTATGTCCGGTTGTTTCGGGAGGAAACAATTGCTACTTGAAGTGGTAAGTGGGAATGGACTAATTACGCACGAGATTGTAATCGAGGAAGTCTGGCAGCTGAGCAGCTGTTCTAATCCCTAGGTCAGGACTCAGCGTAACATTTATATTTATTACTTCAATACGTCTGGTGTGGATTCAACAGCCACAGTCGCCTGCATAGGAGTCCTGAGTTTCTTTGACATTTCGCGATAGAGCTAGAGGGCCTTGCCCAGTTCATTTTCTGGCTTCAAGTCTGCATTTTGATACCTGCTTCTATCCATATATATACATGTCTCTATCATAATGAATTGGATTAACTGATAGATTTTGTGGTCACTGCTCTCGTAAAACCGGAAAATTGCTGGCCTGTTCGACTCCTCTCCTACAATTATACCCCTTCTTTTATTTCTAATGGCATTTAGGACCAAGCATAGGTGAAATTTGGAAAGGCTATGCTGAGAAATACAGTAGAATTGAACATGGAAAATTTCAGTAGCTCTCAGAGACGAAGGTAGTATTTCTAGCTACGTTGCCATTAAGATCTTAGAGACGATACTGACGCTATCAAATGTCTGCAGAGGACCTCTACGCTTACTCAAATCGTCCACAGACAATCGCAGGGGCTATTCGAGAACCAGCTATTGATTGCAAACCTACTCAGATAAGAAAGAGAATAATTCACGTACCTTGGTGATGTTTCCTCCGTGAATATCTACTGGCTCTGAGGAGTATTTTTAGATAAGTTAAAGGCGAGAATAAAAGGCTGGGTTGGTTTAATTTTTAATAACAAAGCTAGACCGTTTAGGTTAAAAAAAACTAGTTGAAATAAGGAAATGCGAAATCGTCAAATGATTTTATTGTGCTTCTTGTTAGAGAGTTACAAGTGATAAATTTACTAAGTCCTAGGTTATGGACTACGCGCCATTAAGTCTGAATCAGGAGCGCGGCTTGTCATACTTTTAGTGTCAGCTAATTTCGGAGTCGTGATCCTAGCAAGTGCTGCCTCGCAAATACTGTCCAGAAAATGAATATCACCCTTTTTGTTTAACGGATAATCTGAGCAATAATGCTTACAACCTGAAATCTTGATATCAAGAATGCAGAATCTAGCTAAGAAATATCACGCTGTAATAGAAGTCTGGCAGATATCTAGGAGGGAAGAACGCCGGTGCGATGCAAAATGCTAGCATACAGAATACTGAGTGCCTGTCACGTTCTAAGAACACTCTTCTGGTCACCAAGACGTACGGGACTTCAGCTCCACCCAAAAACTTCTGCAACACTTAGAAAGCTCAGTCGCGTCCCACCAATCGCAATGAAAATCCCAACAATATCGACAATGAGCAGTACGACGGCGCCGGCCATGAATCTTGGACTGAAGATTCTATAGAGCATTAGATGACGTCTGAGCCAACCGGCCCACATCGTTGTGGCAAGGTTGATGATGGCATAAAATAATAAATGCGTTGCCATTGCTTTTGCAACATCGCCAAGCAATCCCTTCTTTTTCGGTGGTTGTTTCCATAGGACAACTGCCGGGACCGCAATAGCACAGAGGATTTGTGCACCAAAAGTATTCAGCGCTACAAGGAGAGGTGACCATGGATATTTGATCGACCTGAGTGGAATGAATGAGCTTTCCCATTGGATGGACGAAAGAGTTGCTTGATGGCCGGTTTTAAAGAAATGAAATGAACCCAGCAATCCAAGGACCACGGGACCCACTGGTGTATCAGAGAGCTTGTTGGTGTCCACAATTTCAAACAGAGAGAAGATCTGCCAACCAAGAAGACCGATAGCCCCGCCGCCCATGGGCTTCTGAACTAAGACAATGGCGAGGAGCCACATAGTGATCAAGAGGCCATAGCGTGAACCATGAACATTGGCGTAGCCTAGGATTGTGATTGATGAGCTACCGCCTTCGGAGACTACCTGCCGCGATGGATCCTCGTCATCTTCGGCATGCGATTTCGATTTTGTCTCAATGCTGAGCAAAGGCGCGGCCCATGCAAACGTAGAGTATCCAGCTGCAAGAGCTATGGCAAAGACGATTTGTGCCACGATGATTTTAATAGTCTTGAGTGTGCCGCCAAGTCCCTTGAACCAATCACCATCGTCTGCGGCATCCATCGTCCAGAAAGCAGCACTCAAGAGCAACCCAGTCCGAAGAGCAAGATCAATCCACAAAACCGCAGAACCTTGGTACGAACGTGTCCCTTTGTAGTAAGAGCGAATGATATTCGGGAGTGTGAATGCCATGAGAAATGGAATTGTCAACTGCCACATTGCTGAGGTCGATGACGTGGCTGAAGAATAGTATGTTGATTTGCAGAAGGGCATCTGTTCTTCCCGACAGAGGCGAGATAGAGAAGAAATGCGAGTAAGGGCAATGAACAAAATCGAGTGGTAGCAACCGAGTGCTTTATCGATGAGGTTGGCTTGCCGAAAGGAAGATAGTAGCATAAGGAGACCAAATGTGCACAGAAAATGCAGCAGAATTTCGTCCTCCCAGATCGTAAAAGAGTTCGAAGCGAACCCTGCTGACAAAAAAGTGGTAAATGTCACGCTCACCCAACCCCAGATTGTTTTCGGTAGGGGAGAGACGAGCCTCCGGCGAATGTGCCAGAACGCAGAAAACATCCCTGCTCCGCCTCCTACGGCTGTGCAAAAGACCAAGGTGTGTTCTAGAGGAAAAGAGGGAATCCCGAACCCTAGGGTTGCACCACTTAAAACACCCAAAATTGTGCCAATCATGCTCCTCAAAAGGAGTACGGGTGTTAGTTCGGTCCTGTCTCCTTCCAGCCCGCGAGCGTACACTACAAGAATGACAAGGGAAATAGCTAAAATTTCAATCCCATGGACCATGCTTGTTATATCAAATCTGGCCCACAAAGCGCGGCAAATGCTCAGAGTTTCGACTTGATAGGCCGAGAACAATGAGAAGACCTCCAGCCAGTGCTTTTGAGAAGGCTTTTTAGTTTGTGCAATGAAATCCCAAGCCTCGCTAGCGACTGCCCACAAGGAAAGCGAGCTTGATCTGGCGTTGTTGTCTAATCCTCGAGCGAGAGCATACTCATGTTGGTAACGGTGAATCTGAGCGGCCGCCAATCGATTTACTGCCGCCAAATTCTCGTAATCCCCCCCACTTGTACCTACAAAAGCCTCTTCAATAGGAGCGCCCAGATTGTTGAATGGGATAGGCATGCCCAATAAGAGCGACAGAGTAGGAACAAGATCAATTTGAGCTACGGGTCTTTCTTTTGCGGTATTCGGGGGTTTCTGATATGTAGGCGAAGTACGACCAAAAAAATTCCTCTTAGAATACATCCATAGAGCTGCTTGAATTTCATCGTCGGACTCCCCACCATGGTCACCTTTTGCATCCATTCCATGATCTCCCATAACAACAAGTAATGTCGTTTCGTCGAGAAGCTCAATCATCCGACGGAAGACTTCGTCCATTTGTTTTAACTTTGCTGTCATTGCGGGGTGATCCGGTCCGTATCTGTGACCGGCGTGATCAACTCCGAGATAATGTCCAAATATCACGTCCCATTTACTGGTGTTGGACGGATGTAATAAGGGAAAGATATGCTCAGTGACTCCATTGTCCACAGTATGTAAGTCCCAAACGTTGAAAGAATCATAGGCTCTTGTGAGATTCGGTTCAAAGTAGCCTGGAAAAAGGGCATGCCAAGTATCATCTCCTAGGTGTACAATTCTCCTGCTGGCATTCCGTAATTGAGCAACCAGATTATCCTCATTTATAGCAGTTCCGGCAAAATTGGAACCAGCATCAATGAATGTGGGTAGTGTTCCAGTTGTTAGACCTTTCAGCCTCTGCAAGGTCGTTGTCGGGGGATCTGCGATGAAAGGTAGGAGGAAGGCGTTATTCGGATGCTGTATGGCTGTCTCATAGAATATGGGGATGGACTCGTGGAAGTGATGAGGCCTGTCATTGCTATTTATGGGTTGAAAAGGGACTGTGAAATCGTAACGAAGTGCGTCGACAATGATAACAATAGCTTTCTCAAAAGATTTAGGATGCCAGCAACCCCTATCGGGTGATCCAGGTTCGTATGCATGCGTGAGAGCGGCTGGGGGCATAGAACACTGGGATTTTTGTTCTAATACTAGCCTCGTGAGCAGGAAACCGCTTGTAAACAGATAGATGCCGAGCAGATGGAGTAGACTGGAGTTTATTAGCGAAAGGTGACTCAATAGACACAATTAGCTGGCATAAGTTTTACAAAATCCAAGAGAAGAAGGCAATTAATAGGCCGTGCGAAGCCTTGAAGCGAAACTCTCCTTGCTTGTTAGATGCCTTTGCGTCTGCGGTTCTGCTCCTCAGTCCCTGAGCTTCCTCTTTCTCCTTTTCAGCTTTGGCCTTCGCAAAGGCGGCTGCCAGGCCCTCGTACGACGGCAAAGACTTGCCATCATCCATTGGGAGAACTTTGTCACAGAGGAAACATGTGTGCGCGTATTACAGTCAAAATCGAGCGCGACTGGTGAAGTACAACATTTGACCAGGAGGGAGCGGCAATACTTCGGTGTATTTTCTCGCTTTCCTGGAATCGCTAAAGAAGCTTAAGGGCTCGTTCGGTTGCAAAAGCGTCAGATTGAATCACAGAAGGAACACGTTCCTTCCCGATTTGACACGCGGCTGTGGCTCTACGGGTGTGCAATCTAAAGCCTTCAGATTCAAATGAGGAGCTTCGAGCTTCCGATTTAAACTGACGCCAAAACCTCGGTTCAGATCTTATACAGTAAAGTGCGCCTAATTTAAGCGTATTTTTTGGGCGGTAAAAGGAACATCAAAATGCTTATGGCAGAGTTCTAATTCTAAGAGATTTGACCGAACGATCGTATCAGAATTAGATTGTATCTGAATCTGATCCAAGACCTGTCTCGGAGAGAACTGCAAGACTCCATTGGGTTGAAAAAGCCTTTGGAATATTCTAACTGAACGTTCTCGAAGCTTTATAATTCAATTGCATCAAGTGGGCACAGAATAATAATTAGATGGTTTGCACTGGATTCCTCGACTGCAGCTAGGCAGCAAAGGGTATCATACATTAATGAATAAAAGCTATATAAGAGGTTATAACCTCTATGGAGAAAATCTAGAGTACCATTGCCTTTCCAGGATGGAATTCTAGCGTCCTCCGGGAATATACAGTTAGGCTAGTGCCGTAAACCCGACCGTTCTGACCACAGCGGTGGATCAGCTTATAGTAACAGGTAAGAATTGAAGTGCTGAAAGAAAAGACACTCAGCGCTACTATACAAGTCGTCACAAGAATAACAGGTGGTCATAGCCAAGTGGCGTAGAACGAAGGGTAAAACGGTGAGGTATGTTGGTGGTTTTGATAAGATGCTGAATCAAACAAAGTATTGGGGTTTCGAGATCTATGACCATCTCTGGTCCTTCTCTTTGAGTCCTCCAATACGATCCAGGTCGAGAGACTGGAAACGATCTGAAGTGTCCTTTTGGTACGGTGGAAGATCCTCCTGCAAAGGCTCCAACCCAACACTATGCTCGCCAACGCGAACAACGACCACTCTCCCTGACTGTCTCTTGCCAGACTCATCCACCTCCTCAGGGAATGTGATGCGAATCTCGGGAATCGGGCTTGGCGGGGGACTGCACGAGTTTGCAATAAGGTTCTGCTTCTCCTGGAAGACGTAGATGGATTCCGACCCTTTCCCACGGGGAGAAGCGGTAATCGTTAAACGACGGTGATTGGACGATTTCGACTGCCTCTTCTCGTTGTAGAGGGGAAGCTCTGCTTCTCTTCTCCCTTTGCGAATGCTGCGCACGAAAAATAAAGCACCAATGAGCAGTAAGCCGACGATGACGATCACCAGCAGAGCGATCAGAAGGGACACCATAGTTGGATTAAGAGATTCTGTGCTATCGTCGCGCGCAACAAGGAGCTGGATGGTTTTCATATCGAAAGGAATGTGGTCGCAGATGGCGTTGTGTGGTCGTGAATAAGCGTTTCGATATGGTTTGGGTCAAGAAAGTTTTTGGATAAATTTAAAGTCTGACTGAGGATGCAGCACTGGTTAGTATATGAGCGAGAGTATCTCAGATATGCACATTGTTGACATTGTTTAACATCTCGGGTATGAGACATTGGCGGACGGAATGCGTGGAGACCCGCGGATCTCACCTTTTTATGTACGAACACGCAATCGATGCGGAAGGAGGGCGCGACTAGTAAATATTCAGAAGGAGCGGACCGCAAGGCAAAACAGCTGAAAGAGTGAAGCTGTTGCTGCGAAAGAATGAGCGTGGGAAGATGCGAGGGAGCAAGGTGATGAGAGGACAGGTAAGGAAGGGGAGGAGCGACGGCCAAAAGTCGTTATTTTGGAACTACGCTCGGGCCGTTGGAGGGAGCCAAAAATGAAGAAATTAGCGCCAGATGCGAAATGAAATGAGCACCAACCACCAACCACCAACCAAGCGACACGCCCTGTTTACGCGCTGCCACTCCCACAAGGAAGATAATAATAAAAGGTAGGGAGCGCCGGGGGAATGCATTCTGTTCATACGCCGGGGGGCCTGAAGGCAAGCAGTGTAACAACAGTGCTGCGAGAACCTAGGAAGGCCGGATGCCGGCCTGTCGAGAAGAGTACCTTAGTAAGCGCTGGAAGAATGCTCGATTAAGAACGGCAGGCTGAACCGGGGCTGAATTAGGCAAATTCAGGAGAGCCGGACTTCTCATGAGCTTCTATCAGAGGGGGAACATAGAGACTTATATATACAATCATGCAATGACAATTTGCTTTAAGCTTATCGAGTCTGATGCATTTCGCGTTTGGCTATCAGCGTGGGCGTTTTGGCTGCGACGAACTACGCGCCGAAGTTTTCGACGGCTTCTCCAATCTCCGTCATGGCATGATGCCAGTAGACCGTCTCATTTGCCCTTAAACCCTCATTTTGTGATCCGTCATCATCTGACGACGCGGAAAGGCTGATTTCTTTTAGTTACCAAGAAAGAAATCTCTTGAGTAAGCCTCATGTATTGTCTGACCGGTGAATCTAGATCTGTGAGTGACCATGTCACTCAAAACGGAAGCGTTGTACAAGCAGGCCGAGATTACTGAGTGATTGTCCTTTAGCAGCTCCTGAGATCAAGTGCTTGGCAGGCCAGTGAAGCTCTGCGAGACCGGAAAATCGCCTACAGTCGGACATTTCTCCCGCATTGCTTTTCCACCCGAAAATATTAGCAGCCAATAACGTCGTTTGGCTGACAAAAAGATATCGAATTTCTCCGATACCTGCCCATAGTATTCTGATGCCTGGCTGCAATGCTCCACAGAACCCATCATGTGACCCCGGTGGACAGACTGGCTAAACGGGGAGAAAACAAACGTTTAAAAGAAGTACAAGCTCGTCATTGCAAAGTGTGGTGCAACGGCATCGGCTCAACCCGATCGAAGAGCGGTGTACATGGCAAGAAAGTCAGGCCCTTTTAGAACTTGAGATTTAGCCTTGATCCAGTGGAAGTCGAGGCAGAGCCCTATGTGGTTGCTTCCTTCGGGGCTGGGAGTGGTATGTCTGGTAGGAAGAGTCGTTTGATGCTCATCAAAAGTGAGCGCATCGTCACGGAATTGGAAAAATGAAGCTCAGTATTTCTAGCTTCCGCTCCTTGTGCGTGCGCTGGACTTGTCCTTTGGCGTATCTGTAGCCTCAAAGTATGAAAACATGAAATGCTGAGTTGCTGCGATATGAAATGATTTATTGTTGTACTACACAACCGCCGTCCATGGAATGCAAATGACTCTTTCTTGAACATGGCCCAGAGCAGGCGTAGTTTCTGAACACGTACTAGCAGACAATGGGGTCTCTTTTGCTGAGGCTGGGGGTGGCTTGAAAGGCTGCACGTGGCCCTCATGGGAGACAGAGCGGTTAGCTGTACTAAGAGCAGGGGAGGGAGCAGAGCAAACATGGAGCAGGATAACAGTCAAACACAGAGACTCGACGGCGTCAAGGGAAGCGCGGACTAGGCTAGAGCATGGAAGTTCTGATCTGGAGACAGACGAGAAAGTGAAGCAGGAGAGCAGCAGCCTTCACCCGAAGGCTGGATAGCGTGCGTCTTGTGAAACCTTTACCTTGAAGCACATAAGGAGTGCCGCTGCAACGCTAGGGCACCACTGCATCTCTACCACTGTCTCAAGCTCACCCATCGCATCAAAGACAGATTGCTGGTGCGCCTTGATCAGCCCGAATTGCGGAAACCAGCACTGTGAGGCCAAAGTCACACCCCCGGTCGACCGTTCTGGGCAGTACGCGAAGAAGAGAGCGCGAGGAGTAAAGGGAGCAACGGAGTCGAGGCGGTCAGCCAGAGCCAGTAACGACGGAGCACGCTGCAGTTCCAACGCGCCTTGCAGAGAGGGCAGCCTTCTGGGCGATAAAAGACGACTTGAGGTTTAAGCAAAGCCCACCGAATTACTAAGGGAAAGCTCCGGCCTCTAGCGCTTCCGCAACGTCGATCCTCCAGGCTGGGCGCAGGGAACTTGGAACCTTCGACGGTGGCTTCTTTTAGAGCCTAGCAGTCGATAGGGTTGACACGAAACCACATCCAACGCTCACTATTCCCTCCGCCAGCCCTCTATACACTAGAATCCCCCCTCCGCCGCGGTCGCCTGCCGTGTATGAGCCGCCCTCTGCTCGCGGCCTGCCTCGTCTAGCAACGCGCCATTCCGCAATTCTCCAGGCTGCCTCCCTTGCATCGAGCGCTGCTCCCAGACACCCTCATCTGCTCTCCCCGGGCGTGAATCACACACTGATGCGTTCCCCGACCAGCGCGCGACAGTACCGCTTCGAGTTTAGCATGCACAGTGGTTGACAACCTCACTGCTCGTCGAAATTACACACATTCAAGGGGTGCGCTTGCCACGACCCACCATATCAAATCCCAGCGCCTACGCTGTCTCCCGGCGAGGGAACTACTACTTCTTCCTCTACCTCCGTCTGTTGTATATTCTCTGTCCTCTCTCTTCTATTCCGCCCATATCATCATTTCAACTTTTGGTGAGTCTGCCAAGGCTGTCTTCCACCGGAGCACTCTGCGCTGCCTCGCGGACTTCTGCTGACGCCTGGGGTATCTCAGCTCAACACTCATACATAGCCATCCTCGACGCCCGAGCCCTACTCGCCTTACCATTTCATTCACCTTCAAAATCCGACTACCCGCTCTGTAAACGCTTGAAGATTCTACGACCTCTCTGATCATTGTAATATGGAATCAGGTGTAGTAGGCCGAAACTTAGTCACAATGTCGAACAATGTGGGTAAAATGCCATGATCGTGGCTCTATGCTCCTCAAGTGTTAAATAATCTGACATGCTTCCAGACTAGACCTTCTCGCATGGTCGATTATGGCGGGGTCCCAATCAATAGTGGGGAAAATGAGCGACCTTCCCATTCGTCCTTGGGCCAAAACTTCGGAAATACTACCAAGGGCTGGGGAGGGAGCATATGGAACAACCCTTCTCTAGGCTCTGGGTTCAGCTCTGCGGCGCGGGAATCCTCAAGGTCTCGTGGTAAGTGTGAAACTGCCCATCTCTAATCAAAGACTAACCGTCGTGCTCTCCAGAGAGTGGTGCATATCTTAATACACCTATGGATTCAGTTGAGGGAAAGACTGGATCGGGGTCTCTTGTGGCCTCGTCTGAATCCGATTCCTGGAACATCCAACGTTCACCGTGGGGCCCAGCGGACACTAGTGCCTCTACGATTCCACATGCAAGGAGTTCTGGAGTATCACCGGCCCGACAGCGTACCGCTACTCAACCGCAGCCTTCTCAGTCATATGTTGACCCACTTCAGCCTTCAGCCTCTTACTTTGCCGTACCTCGTAACCCCGCCCTGAGCCAAAATGCGGTCCCAAAGCCAGCAACGAAGCCACTCCTTGACCCGACCACTGTTAACTTCTCTTCCCCACGCCAGATTGAGCCTATGGCAAATGGATTTGGCGCCTTTAATCGCTTTGGGGATTCAGAAGGCCCAATGCAGCGGTCGGGGGATCCTGCTGTTAACTCTTGGAATGACAGTGGATCGTTGCACTCTCCAACCGATGACAGGCGCAGCATTGCTGCCTCTGAGTACTTTGGCGCGTCGAGCGCAGCGCCCTCCCGGAGTGGTAGCCTACCCCCGTCGCGTCACGGAGCAGAACCTCTACAATTTGCTCCAAGTTCCGATAATTATACTAGATTTGTGCAGCCTTCTTCTCGTGGTCACAACTCATCGCTTTCGTCTCAAGCTAATGGAAGAGCATATCAGGAGCGGAGTGGATCGATACAAAGCGATACAATCTCAATGTTCGGGCGGTTGAGCATCGATAACGACCCAGAACAGGCTATGGCACTACACAAACCTTCAGTTAGTGTCAATGGACTTCCCGCTCAATATGCCCCCTCTGCACACGACTCGGGTTTCCCTCGCGACGCACACTCAGATGTTTCACAGAATTTAATTCGGTCGGAAGAAGTTGCTTACACTAGCGGAGGGACTTTCACTCCAGATGGCTATCCAAATGGTCAGTTCGGTGACCATGCTGCTGCTCAACTGCGCGCATTTCAATTCGACAACCGCAATGCCATTACCCCCAACGGAAGTGGGATTCGTCCAAGTCCTTTTTACTCTGCTACTGCAACTCCACCTATCTATGACCATCTATATCCGTCTAGGACCGACCAAGCCCCTCGTGTCTTATCAAATGGTAACATCGCAGTTGTCGAGCGAAAGCTTCGAGGTTTGCAGCAGGTGCAACAAGTCCAGCAAGTACAACAAGAACAGCAAAATTTCATGAACCCTCAGCACTTTCAACCTCAACAATTCCAGCAAATGTTGGCAACAAATCAATTCAGAGGGCCATACAGCCCTTATCAGTACGGTGTACCAAATGGGATTCCTGTGAATGGGCTTACTCCTGGAATCCCACTGCCAGCTATGCCTGGAATGATGCCCTTGATCGAACCACCTAAGGCTCCTCGCGACCACGATACTGGCGAAGGAATCCGCAGTGTTCTACTACAGGAGTTTAAGTCTAACAATAAGACAAGCAGGCGCTACGAACTCAAGGTAAATATAAAGAGCTCATTATCTCGAAATGTACGAGTGCTAACGTCTTTTAGGACATATACGACCATATTGTTGAGTTTAGCGGGGACCAGCATGGGTCTCGTTTCATTCAGCAAAAACTGGAAACAGCTAACAGCGATGAGAAAGAGCGTGTGTTCAAGGAGTTACAGTCTGAATCATTACAACTGATGCAAGATGTATTTGGTAATTATGTTATCCAAAAGTTCTTCGAACATGGGGACCAGAACCAAAAGAGAATCCTCGCAAGCCGAATGAAAGGGCAAGTGTTAAATTTGTCTTTGCAAATGTATGGTTGCAGAGTCGTACAGAAGGTAAGCAGATTGTAATATTGCGCGAGGACTGTGCTAAGACCCGCTAGGCACTAGAGCATATCTTGACCGACCAACAAGCGTCCTTAGTAAAAGAACTAGAACGAGATGTGCTCAAATGTGTGAAAGACCAGAACGGGAACCATGTTATCCAAAAGGCCATTGAGCGAGTGCCGGCTGAGCACATTCAGTTCATTATTCAGGCTTTCTATACTAATGTTGGGGTGCTCGCAACGCATCCTTACGGCTGCCGCGTTATTCAACGCATGCTCGAGCACTGCCAGGAACCGGCACGAAGTTCTATCCTTCAGGAGCTCCACGCAGAAGGGCCTAAGCTCATATCAGATCAGTACGGCAATTATGTAACGCAGCATGTCATTGAGCACGGCAACCCACAGGACCGGGCCAAAATTATATCGTTAGTTAAAGCTCAGCTCTTACAATTCTCGAAGCACAAATTTGCGAGCAATGTTGTGGAAAAATGCCTGGTTTTTGGCACAGATGAACAACGGCGTGAGATCATGATGAAAGTAGTGGAGAGGAATGAACGTGGAGAAAGCACTTTAATGATGCTTATCAAAGATGGCTACGGCAATTATGTTATCCGTAAGTCATATACTATCGTACAACTTGTGTCAACCTAGCCCTTTTCTAACAGCCCTCATAGAGAAGCTTTTGGATACACTCAGCGCCCCCGACTATGCTCAATTTCTTGAGTATCTTCAGCCGGAAATGATCAAAGCCAAGCGGATTATTTCTGGGAAACAGGTACTGTCTGTATGTGACGATTCACGCTCATTTTTATATTCGAGAGATGCTAACTGGCAACTCAGGTTGAGAAAAAGATGCATAGATTTGAACGGTTCGATATTGTCCCAGATATGGCCCAACGCAACTCTATCAGCTCCGTGGCGATGAGCACAGATATTTCGGCGGCAGCGACTCCTCTTACAAGTGATGCTCAGAGCCCTCAGAGCAGCTCGTTACCTAGCACGAACACCAGCGCGGTGGATGAGCCTGTACACAATAGCGCTAGCAAAGGCTACTCTCCGCCACATGTGGTTGGCATTACAAATGCTTCGTAACACGTTCATAGCGTGAATTCGATGATGCATGACGATATCGGCGTCGGTGTTTTTCAGATGGGATTTGTTCTATACCTCCATACTTTCGTCTTTATGTCTTAATTGGGCGACTGTCACTCCGGACGGGAACGGCGAAAAAAAGGATGCACAAAAAGTCATTTAGTATGATTTATATGGTTGGGGTCCGACTTAATTTGTTCTTCTCTTCAGGCTTGTTTCTTCTTCTAGGATACCACTTGTCGGATATATGAAGGAAATTTCGGTGTCAGTCTCTGTTCTTTTTTCACTGTAATATTTTTCTCGCAAAGCTTTCGGCGGTTGCATTTGATCGGAGCTGGATGTTATATCTTCATGGCTGGACGCATTGCGACCTTTCGCTCTGCAAGTTTTTAGCTGGAATTATTAGCTAAACTGTATGACGCTAGCAATTTTTGTGACGAGTTCTGAGGTCTTCGAAAGGTAGAATTCAATGATAGACGCCCGTGAATGCGGTTCTGTTTCATACTTTAAATGTTCTACCCCTACACCCTATTGAACTTGATTTATCGGCGATAATGCTCGTAATGGTCCAAACCCTGATAGAATCTATCTGATCAGTAAGGAAGAAAGCGGGCTTCAATAGATCCTCGGAGTAATTGGAAATGTTCAGTTTTCATAGGCCCGTTTCACTTGTTTTATTTAAACTTCTGATATATTACGGTATCAAATTTTCATGCCTCATCACCTTCATGAGGCTGCGAGTTTATAGAGACACGAAGCCAATAAAATGTCAGTACCACGCCTGACATTCCTCTATCCAATCTTCTATCGGCCCATAAGAGCTACTCAAGCAGCGTCCCGACGCGTATCTATACCCAATAACCCAAAATCCATTCGACCGCGACGAAGATTCAGCATTGGTACCCGACAACACCAAGGAACGAAACCGCAGCGTTATGGCACTGCACACGAGCCTCCGCCGCATCTGAGTGGCAGTAAGGCGGCAGTGCCACGCGATGACACGGTTTCTAAACCGCAGGAGAGCCGCCCTGATACCGAGCTTGCGAAAGAGAATCCACCTACTACGGTTCCACCTAATGAGATTCCCGAAAGGCCTTCCGAATCTTCATCATCCCAAGATGCTATCCCTCAACCTAAGGCGCTAGATGCAGCGGAATCATCACCCCCGTCTCCCACACCAAATCCTCCAATAGCGACTGAATCAAAACCGTCGGAGACAGTATTCCATATGCCATCCCTAGCAGAAGAAGAGAAGAAGAAACCACCACACCTCCAGGCTCCACCTTATGTGCACCATTTTGACACATACAGTTTAGTTAAGGACCTGGAGACAAGCGGATTCTCCCAGGACCAGGCTGTTACGATTATGAAAGCCGTACGGGGCATACTGACTATCAATATGGAACTAGCGCGAGATGGGCTGGTGAGCAAGAGTAATGTAGAAAATGTAAGGACATACTCTTGCTTAATGCTAGTATACTTTGCTCCTTTGTATTTCGTAGTACTGATGAATTCTCTCTAAATCTAGGATACTTACCTCTTCCGTGCCGCCTGCAGCGAGCTCCGCACAGAGATCTCGAACAATCGCAAAGGTGAGACTGAAAAGCTACATACAGAGCGCAATCAATTGCAACACGAAGTCGACATCTTGAATCAACGGTTGGCACAGGAGAGCCTAGCGCTAAAGGATGAACTGAAAGGCATGTTTGATGATCGCAAAATGGCAGTACGAATGGAGCAGCGGAGCATGGAAAGCAAGGCATGCAGTCATCTTGGATATTTAAATTAAGCCCTGCTGATACCTTCGCAGATCCAAGAGCTCAACTACAAGATTACCGTAGCGCTCAATTCCGACGCTCGCAGCGAAGTTGAGGGATTGCGCTGGGTTTTGACTCGTCGTGCTGCAATCGCCATTGCAATTTCAGCTGTGATGATATTATCTACTTTGAGGTATAACAGCTATATGACAAAGACACAGGACCATGAGCGGAAGAATGCTAGTAAAGAGCTTAACGCCGCTGAGATTGAGGGTAATGGGGCAGCAAACGGGAAATCGACCCTAGGAGCTGGAGGCAACATTGGAGTTCCAAGATCCGGGGCTGGGAGCGAACACTCTCTTGGTGGCGAGCTACTGACTTCTGAGGGCGGCGTGTCGTTGGGTTAAAAGTACAGCGATGTAGGATAGTAGAGTGTAAATCACCTGTGAGATAGAACGACTTGATCAGTTCAAGAAAGTTAGATGGGCTAGTTTATTGTACAAAATAGCTCTCAGATGACTTTATGTTCGAAGATATTTGGCTGAAGTGTTCTTTACTAGGCTACAATAAGTAGAATAGTTTAAGAGAACTCGTTCAAAATTAAATGGTTATAGTATTCTCTTATATCACAACTTGTGCTTCTTCTCTCCACTAGCTAGTTTCCTAAACTCTTCTTGTGGAATTCCCGCCACGAACCTTTCCAAACCTCCAAACACCTCTTCTACACCTTGCCTATCCAAGATATCCCGCTCAGGTTTCCTAATCAATGCCTTAATCTTCACTATACTATCACTGTTCAAGTGGTTTCCAAGTCGATCATCTACCTCCGTCAAAACCTCGGCAAGGAACTTCTCGCTGTCTTTTCCTGTGTCGAAGACCTTGTTAACAAAGCCCACATGCACAAGTTCCTCACATGTAATTCGTTTGCTCATAATTAGAGCCTCGTTCGCTTTGCTAATCCCTAGACGTTGTACGAACCCTCTGCTAGCATTACCCTCGGCGACAAGGCCAAGTGAAGAGAAGGGAGTCAGGAGGTAGGCATGGGGTGCGGCGTATATGAAGTCGGAAAATGCAATTAGCGCAGCAGATAAGCCGACTGCGGGGCCGTTGAGGGCTGTGACGAGGATTTTGGGATGCGTATAGAAGGCATGGGTGATATGTAAGTTGTTGGAGACGAAATTCTTAAGCCAAAAGCGACGGAGGTCCTCGTTTTGGGGAGCAGTGCCTCCGATAGAGACGTCAGCACCGCTGCAACCAAGGGATAATTATCAGTACTTAATCATAAAAAAAGATAGAATAAAAAGGCATGTAAAAATACGAAGAAGAAAGGAAGTATTACGCAGAGAAGAACCTGCCCTTGCCAGTGAGCACAGTCACATATACGTCATCACGGCCGGCGACTTCATGCATGCACATGGCCAGTCGGTAGTAAAGGTCTGAGGTAAGAGCATTGAGTTTCTTTGGCTGATTCAAGGTAATAATGGCGACCTTGCCGCGATACTCAATGGTAATAGCTTCTTTTGCAGACATGATGGGCGGGGCAGGCTTATGCAGTCAATTGAAGCGAGAAGGTGACGTGGTATACCAATTGATGGGCGAATAAAGGATAGTGGCAGGATGATTAATTCTAGGAGCTAAGAGATGTATATAACAGCTGGAGGGTTACATGTTGAAGTAAGAGGTGAGCTCAGCCTCTGCACTCCAGATCTACGCATGAATTAAATTCGTGGGGAACCGAGGCTCCTGTAACTTACAGTCGCTTCGGAAAGAGACGATCAAATGTCAGAAACCATGATCAAAAATAGAAATTTGCCGAATCCTCACCTGTTTGAACACTTTTTCTGTACTCGCGCATGCCACCACCCATCCTCCATGCTAATATATCGCCGTAGCCTATTTTTTGAAGCTATTTAAAGCCTATATTGTTTCCTATTTTAGTTAGCGCTATAACGCACAGGAGGAGAGCCAAAGCACCCAGGAATACTGCAAGGAACACTTCTAAGCGCCTAAAGAGGTAGACCTTACTGTTAAACCTACACCACCTATACCGACGCCCTCTACTGTTATAGAACAGCCCAAAGATCATCGAACCTTTATTCTAAATATAATTGTATGCGCCGATACCACAAAGATATTCACTAATGTTCTAGCCGTCCCGTTCGGAGCCTTTAAATACTAAGAGTTTGTTACCCAAAATACGCATCAAGCCAACGAATATTACGGTCTTCGTTCTTTCCAGCTTGATTAATTAACTACCATTATTGCGTTATTAAATCCGAAGGATCCTACAATACCCAAAGAGCTTAACGATGCAGACGAATGGCGCGAAGTAGAGGGAATAATAGAGGCACAGTCAAAGTACGTAAGGAGGGCATGGAGGGTTAATCCTACAGTTAAATACAGGGCCGCTACTACACCTGTTAATGCGTCTGCTAATGCTAGAGACGCTAATTTTACTACAGCTATTAATGCGGCGCTTTAAGCAAGAGGGATACTTAAGTATGCGCTGCTTAATGACAATATAGGCCATACAAAGCTGTATAGGGTTGGTTTAACATACGGGCTCATTAATCGCATAGTGGATAACTTGGAGGACTTCAGAATAGATTGGCGACGGTAGTGCTGCAGCAGAGGCCTTACTTA
>Ga0307507_10003108_pt1 | contig 33077 bp, 11 predicted proteins | sample 7_EM_MG_FD_207223 | JGI IMG/M metagenome (GOLD analysis project Ga0307507, IMG submission 207223) | Populus trichocarpa ectomycorrhiza microbial communities from riparian zone in the Pacific Northwest, United States - 7_EM | ecosystem: Host-associated > Plants > Roots > Unclassified | place... | reverse complement strand
CCCCCCTCCCTAACGTTTACTAGTAACTCTCTCCTCTAGCCCTGTACAAGTCCTCCTCTTACCCACGACTTTAAGCACTCTAATTGCTTAATATTTACTAGCCTAAGCTTTATCCGTTGCCAAGTAATTATCCTTTGGGCTCCTAAAAATATCCGTTCTGGTTTAGATAATATAGGTAGTATAGATAGGATATCTATCGCCAAACGGTAAAGCGCTAGGTAGTTAATTTAATTGCTTAGATTAAGCCACCAATTAAGAGCAGTAGTACAAGCAGGAAGATTGGTAGGGGATATATTAATAAAGTGGTTAAATTCATCCTTAATTATATTAAGGATTAACTACCTCTTGTTCTAAAGATTATACTCGTTAGGCTCCTAATCGTAAGCTATAGCTTCCTCCTCTTCTACCCCACCCGTATACTTATCCTTATACTTATTTACCTAAAGCTTTCGGGCTGCATTAACTACTAGCTTCCTCTAGGTAGCTTTCCAGTTGTGATTAATATAGGCCTTCCTCCAGTAAGGAGCTAATAGTAAGGCTGCACCGTATGCAGTAACTTTGTTAGTCTTAAGGTAGTATTTGTTAAAGGCGTGCCAGCTAGTTTAAATACAGTTGCAGAGCTTTAGGTTGGTCGCGTACTTATATAGAGATAATTTAAAGTGCTCTACTATAAAATCCATTATATAAAGTACCTTGTCAAGAGTAGCCTTATTACCTTTTGTCTCCTTTATAACTCTCTAGAAGGGCTATAGGAAGTCTCTAATATTTTTAAGAGCTCTCTAATTAGTGGCGTTAAGAATATCTTCCTTATTAAACTCCTTAGTATACTGCTCTTAATATTTTACAATTACGTCTTTTAATTTAAGAGCCACTAAGATTATATTATACCATGAGTTCTACTGCGTGTTATTATCTATTATTATTATTATTATTCATTGCTTAACGTCCGATTCGGATCCCTATTAGGCCCACGCGGACTACTCCTTATATACATGTGGGGAGAAAACTCTATTTAAGAAAACCCCGTGATCCGTCTCCCCGCCTTTTAGGGCTCGCTTATAAGTTACCTGCGAGTCACCAGTGGTGCTCTACTACCTTACTTTTTAACCTCCTTAGGAACCACTGCTGCTGTAATAAACCTACGGACGCGCTAGTATTACACACTATACTCTACTCCTGTAGAGTTATTAGGGGGCGCCTGTTACTTACCCCTTTACCTTTTATTGCTATTTCCTTTACAACCCGGAACTGGTCTAGTACATTTTGGCCAATAAGCCACTGGGTAGCCGCCTTAAGGCCTTTCTATATTAAGAGTAGTGTATTATAGTTTTCTATACTAGCTGCTGAGAGTATTACTTCTTGGCCGGTGCGTAAGGGGCATAACAGTATTACGTGTTTTAGTGTCTGTTTTGGCCAGCTATATTTACACCTTAGGCTACCTACTGGGACACCTACCCAGTAAAGCCAATCTTTTAGTCCTATTATTCCTGTTCTTAAGAGTGTTGCTATTGTATTTTCTGCCTTTATTAGGCCCTTTTGGAGCCCTTAGGTATTTACCCCCTATAGCGTTACCTATACTATGGCTTGGGTTCCCCTTGCCTAAGTCTACCTTTATACCTTTAACTCCTATTCGTCTCTCTAGCATCGGTCCAACTAGTATTATATTATGGTAGATAGTTTTCTAGTACTTTTTTATGCTTTACTTTGGCTCCTTTCTCTCCCTTACTATTATCTTTACTGGCCTCTTACGCGTCTCCCTTCCTTCTTTATATAGGCCTGGGCCCTAGCGCTACACTATTCTTCTTCTACTTTCTCCACCTGTTTTCCTAATATATTTTCCCTACTTTAGGGTTGTTGGTTCTTTCTCCTATAGGGCACCCTAAGGTCCCTCTATAGTTTATTTAGGCGTGTCTTGATATACTTTATAACGTTAGAGTTGCGTTCCTTTTACACCCTTTGCATTGCATTGGCTTTAATATATAGTTATAGGGAGGGAATATTGGCTTCCTTCTTAAGCAGTACTGTGGCCGTTCGCTTATACCCGCCTATTATACTCCTAAGGCAGGCTATTTAGACCTTTTGGAGTGGTTTAAGGAGTGATTTAGGGGGGCCTTTTTTAGTTTCTCTAGTGGCCTAAATGCTAGATCTATACGTTATGGTTAGCCGGACAACTGCTATATATAGTAGGCGTAACCTCTGGAAGTATAGACCCCATATAGAATTAACAATCCTGGATATAGCGATATACTATACTTGGCCCTTATGGGCCGCTTATGCCGTATATGCGCTTTACTAGAGCTTACTATCTACCTACACTCCCAATACCCTTAGGCCTTGAACCAGTTGACCCCTAAAGCCTTAGATATGGATTGTATGCTAAAGATCTATAGATTGGTTACGTTTTCTTATAAAATAGATTAGCTGGTATTTCTCTAGTAAGAATTAGACTCTATATCGTCTTGCCTATTCTATATAGGTGTTATAGACTTTCTCTAGTGTCCTATAGTTCTCTGCGGCTGTTAGCCCATATATAATTAGGTTTATATTATTAACAAAGCCTATCCCCTAGGTCGCCCCTTCCTTAAAGGTGTTAAGCAGGTTGCTTACAAAGAAGAGAAAGAGTATAGGCGACAGAGGTAATCCTTATAGTATTCCTATTACGACTGCAATAGGGGGGCTGTGACGGTGCTAGAGCGCGTTACCTGCCAAGTTCTGCTATGCTGCTGCCATATTCTGCCAACCTACGATTGGCTCGCTTACCGCTAGCGCCTTGGCGGCTGCCCCTTTATATATGTTTACTATGGTCCTTGCAACCCCCTTCTTTTCTTCTCCTTAGCTTAGTATCTTTATTAGATAGCAATCCACAAGCTTTAGTTTAGGGGCATTTGTGCAAGCCGTCACATTATACTAAGCTCTCTATATACTGCCTAGGAAGGCCTCAATAATATCCCCACATTTTAAAAGAAACTTCGTCTGCAATAACGCGTTAACGCGCTATACTTAGACACTAGAACAACTTTATACTGCCTAGGAAGGCCTTAATAATATCCCACTTTATAAGCCAGGTAGGACTAGACCTATACCCCCAGAATTAAAACCAAAGCGCACGAGACTGATGAACCCTAGGAGGCTAATAATGGCACCTAAAGCGAGCTTATTTAAAAGACCTGCCTCTACCTAAGAGGAACACAAGATCTAATTAGGATTAGAAATTGAAGACAATAACGACGTTACAGATGTACGCGAACAGATTCGCGCCCTCGCGGCCAATTAGAAGGTCAATCGTCTTTAAGCCTAAAGCATATAAGAGACTCTAAAGGAGATCCTGAAAAGCCTTGCTGCCTTATAAAGCAGCCTAGCCTCCCCTTTATAAAGCCTTAGTTAACCCATTCGCTTAACCAAATGCGATACACTAGGAAGTATGGATATAATAATAAAGTAATTAAAATCCGTTAAGCTTCCTAACCCTTAACTACTGTCTGATGGGATAGACCCTACCTTTAAGAACTAGAGGATTTAAGTATAAGGAAAACTCTAAATTAACTATAACCATTTCCCCTCTAAAGAGGCCAAAATGCTCTACCTTTTTGGCCAAACCATAGGGGACGCCTAACGTCACCTTTAAGCCAAGTTTGAAGATGACTCTCCTGTCCGATTTGTATTTGTTAATAAAATGCTACAGCACCTAGCGGCTATCTATATTAACCTAAACAAAGTATGGGACGCTTGGTATGACTATAACCGCCTAATAATAAAACTGAACTAACCCTTTGCCGAATTCCAGACTTAATTCTTACACCTTATAGGAGAAGGCTAGGTCCCTTTTAAAAACTACTAACTAGACCTTTATAACAAACTAACAATTAGGCTATAAGAGAAGATTGCTATAACTCTAGACAACCTACTAACCTATAAAAGACTCGTAGCTTATTGCCTATTATTGGACTTAGAGCTAAAGCGGATTAACGCCCGCCTGGATCGGTAGAAGCGACCCTATAGCGATTAAAGCTTACCTGCCACCCCTATAGGAGCTGGAGTAGGAAGACCAGCTACGACTACTACTATACTAAAAGCAGTTATAACTACGCACTAGCGAGCCTCGCCTGACTAGCTATATACTACAACCTTGACTAGTACTTGTCGTAATACCCCGATTGACCCTACTATAGCCACTTGCTATAACTGCGATAAGGAGGGTTACTTTGCCTTATCTTGCCTAGAACTAAAGGATATTAAGGAGATAGAGGAAGGAGAAACGTCTAATAAGTTAGGAAAAAAAGAACCCTAGGGAAAGACTCCCCCCTAGGGTATTCTATTAATCTTAAAGAGATTAATCTAAGTTAGTTAATAGGTGGAAAATACTTTATAGTTCTATATATAGTATCTTAAAATAGATATGGAGTTAACTTAACTGCCCTTATTAACACTGGAGCAAATGGCTTTGCCTTTATAAATACTGCCTATATAATTAACGTTGCTAAGTTTTTAAATGTAAAAGCTACCCTACTAGAGAAGCCTGTCTAGGTAAAAGGCTATAATGGCTAAGCTGGTAAGCTGGTTACCCATATCCTAAAGTTATATATCTCCCTTAATAGACAACGTTAATACGGCATCCCCTTCTGCATCTTAGACCTAGGGTCCCACGATATAATCCTTAGCCGAAAATGGATGTCCTACTTTAATATTTGGCTGAATGTATAATAAAGACAGTTTGTCTGGCCGGAGGATAGGCCGAAATTACCCTCCTTTGTTAAAGAAATCTGAACCAACTATAAGACACTAGCCGCGAAGTCTAACCCTATATACCAGTAGGATGTCCGGGCCCGTAACCTAGCCTTTGCCCAAGAAGACGCCTGCCGCGAGGCTGGAAAGAACTCCATACTGATAAAGATACTCTCCCGAAGCGCTACGTTTGAGGAGGACTCTACCTATGGAAGCAGGACAGATAGTGGCATAGACAACGTCTAAATCGCGCAGATCTGACTGGTGTGGAAAAGAACATACTAATAAGATATAAGGGATAACCTTTAGAAGATGCAACAGGAGTTAAAAGGAGTAATAATAACGCTAATACCCTAGAGGGCCCTAAGGTTACGCACGCCCCTAGTGTTATGTAACCCCCCTATAGTAGACATTGCTGTAATTAGCGCTATAGTATTCTACTTTAATATATACCGGAAGGACAATGAGGTCTTTATAACGAGCCTATATAAGATTAACCGGATTATTAATAAGAGGGAAGAAAAGCTAATTAAGGAAACTAATAAGGAACTAGTTAAACGTCTCCTTCCTACTATCTATGCTAAGTATAAGGACGTATTCTTAAGGGCGGCTTTGGACAAGTTACCCCCTTACTAGACGTATAATTATAAGATTTAATTAGAAGCTAATAACTCGCTAGGCTATAGCCCCCTCTACTAATAATTAATGGACAAGCTAAAAGCAACAAAGTAGTACTTGATTAATAACCTTAACAAAGGGTTTATTAAGCCAAGTTAAGCCCCTTTTACTTCCCCTATCCTATTTGTAAAAAAGCCTAGTAGAGGCCTTTGTTTTTGTATCGACTATTAGAAGCTAAATGCTATTACTTAAAAGGATTGGTATTCTATTCCTTTAATTAACGAAACCCTTGCATGTCTAAGCCGGGTAAAGATCTTTACTAAACTTAATATCCGCTAAGCTTTCTACTAAATTAGGATAGACCCTATATCTAAAGATTTAACAACGTTCCGTACCCGTTATAGGTCCTATAAATACAAAGTTCTTCCTTTTGGACTAATAAACGGACTGGCTACGTACTAAAGGTATATAAATGACGTTCTTTTTGATTACCTTGACGAATTCTGCATAGTATACCTAGACGACATCCTTATATACTTAGACAATGAACTTAAGTACTAAGTTTATGTTAAGAAGGTCCTAGAGAGATTATAGAACATAGGCTTACAAGTTAATATTAAGAAATATAAATTTGGGGTAAAACGTATAAAGTACCTTGGGTTTATAGTTAGTATAGATAGGATTAAAGTTGACCCTAAGAAGGTTGATATAATCTGCAACTAGTAGCCCCCTTGTACTGTAAAGGGTATCTAGTCCTTCCTGGGTTTTTATAATTTCTACTACCGATTTATCCGTGACTACGGAGTAGTGGTAACACCTCTTATATAACTTACCCGGAAAGACACGCCTTTTGTCTTTAATAACGACTGTATGGAAGCCTTTAGAGAGTTAAAAGATCGGCTTATCTCTTCTTTAATCCTTTGTCACTATAACCCGGACCTTAAATTAATGTTAGAGATGGATACTTCTAACAGAGTTATAGCGGGAATCCTATTACAGTTATATCTAGATAGCGAATGGTACCCTATTACCTTCTTCTCGAAAACAATGGACCCAGCTAAGTATAACTATGAGGTACATAATAAAGAAATGCTAGCTATTATCCAATTATTGTCCTAATAGCGCGTAGAGCTTAAAGGCATAAACTCCTGGATTAAGATATATACGGATTATAAAGCCCTAGAGTACTTTATAACTACAAAGCAGCTTACTGGATGATAAGCCTATTAGGCTAAAATACTCTCCAAATTCTTCTTTATGATTATATATTATTCTGGCAAGTAAAACACTAAAGCTAATGCACTAACCCGAAGGGAACAAGATGTAGGACCCTAGGATAAGCTAAAGACCCAATACTAGACACGCGCCCTCCTTTATCCCAAATAGCTTAACCCATAAATTCTTAAAGAACTAAACTCTAAACGGAATGAGCTAGCACCCTTAGAGGGAGCAGTCTTAGATAAATTAATAGGGCTAGTTGACCGCATCCTAACTGCGAACCGTATGGCTGACTCCCTAAAGGCCCTCCACAACTAAGCCGCGAAGGAGGACCCTAATTTGGAAATGGAAGAAGGACTGCTTCTATACTAAGAACGGCTTATAGTTCTAGATGTCGACAACCTACGGACAGAGTTAATCCGCGAAGCCCACTGTTAAGTCTTTACGGTATACCCTGGTTGTGATAAGACCCACTAACTACTAGCGCCCCGTTACTACTGGCAAGGACTTCTATTTAATGTGGATTGATTTGTTAGAAACTGCCACGCCTATAGACGCGTAAATGCCCCTAGGGATTGAACTCCTGGGTGGCTATAACCGCTGCCAGTTCTAGAACGCCCTTGGCAATATATTACTATAGACTTTAAGTTATTTCCGAAGGACGCCTACGGCCACGATACAGCCTTTGTAGTGGTTGACCGACTATGCAAGCAATCCGTCTCCCTCCCTTGTTTTAAGACTATGATTATAAAGGATATGGCCCGCCTCTACGTTGACAATATCTATCAATTCTATGGCGCCCCTAAATTAATTATCTCTAACTATGGCCCCTAGTTTATATCGGATTTCTGGAATGAACTCTGCTGTATCCTTAGGATTAAAATTAAGCTCTCTACTACATTCCACCTTTAGACTAACGGCTAAACCGAGATTATAAACCAGTACCTTAACTAGCAACTACGGCCCTTTATAGACTACTATTAGGACAACTAGTTGGAATTACTACCTATAATGGACTACGCGCAGCTTATACTCCCCTATAATAGTATAGGGATGTCCCCATTTGAACTGCTCTATGGGTATACACCACGAACGTCCTTTAATTGGGATAGGCCTACGGAACCCGCTACGGCCCGCGAACGCCTCAGCCATGAAGAGGCCTGGGCATTTGCTGAGAGAATGCATAGAGCCTAGGAGACTGCTCAAATAATTATAAGAAAGGCGCAAGAAAAAAAGGAGTCTAATATAAACCGATATTGTCGCGAGGAAGACTTCTAAGTAGGAGATAAGGTATAGGTGTTAACAAAGAACTAGAAAACCTAGAGGCCGAGCCACAAGTTAGACCACCAAATGGCTAGCCCATACGAGACTCTTTAAAAGGTAGGACACTCTTTTAAGGTTAAGCTACTAGAGTTAATAAGAATCCACCCCATCTTCTCTCTGGACCGGCTATAAAAGGCTACGGATAATCTACTACCTGGATAGTATAATGACCCCCCGCCGCTAATCCAGATTGCTGAGGACGAAGAATGGGAAGTTAAAGAAATCCTAGCAGTAAAAAAGGTCCGTAATGTCTTAAAATACCGTGTAAGCTAGGTAGGCCATAACAACAACCTAGAGTAGTACCCTGCATCTAATTTTAAGTACTCCCCCTATAAGCTATAGGACTTCCACCTAGCCCACCCTAACCTCCCTAGACTACTATGTAAATTAGACAACTGGATTAAATGCTAGGAAGAAGGGTTAGATAATTACAACAATTTGGACAATAATAGGGAGCTTAGATAACGCCTAAGGGCAGGCTTTTTTAAGAGGGGGGGGTAATATAATAGTGCTAGAGCGCGTTACCTGCCAAGTTCTACCATGCTGCTGCCATATTCTGCCAACCTACGATTGGCTCGCTTACCGCTAGCGCCTTGGCGGCTGCCCCTTTATATATGTTTACTATGGTCCTTGCGACCCCCTTCTTTTCTTCTCCTTAGCTTAGTATCTTTATTAGATAGCAATCTACAAGCTTTAGTTCAGGGGCATTTGTGTAAGCCGTTACAGGGGCTCTGGTATCTGCTAAAGACTAGTAATGTTTCTTTCTAGCCTATAAATCCTTAAACAAATTAAATGATCTATTCTGGGAAGCCCTTTGCCCTAAGGATATATAGGAGACGCTTATAGGGTATATTGTCATAGGCGCCGCTAATATCTAGGCTAAGCATTAATACTATAAAGTCCTTTCACATAGCCTATGCAGTTTTAATAGTAGTAGCGAGTAGTGTAAGTGCTAATAGCGTTAAGCGATTCTTTCTTGCCCCTATTTGGCTTTATAGTAGTAGGGCGTGTTCCTCTACTATATCTACTATATGGTCCGCTATAACCTTTTCTAAGATCTTGCTTAGGGTGTTTTCTAAGGTAATAGGGCGGTAGCTTCCTAGGATTAAGTAGTCTACTTTACCTTCTTTTTATAAGATAACCGTCGTTATAGATCTTCCGAGTCGCGGGTAGTAGCCTATTACAAAGCATGCTTTAGCTACGTCTGCAAGCCAAGGTGCTATAAGTGGTCCATAGGTCTTTAGGGCTTTGTTTAGGATCCTATCTGGTCCTAGTACTATGTTATTTAAAAGGCGGCTAATAGTTCTGGCCATTTCTTTAGTTGTTATGTCGCTGTTAACCCTTAGGCAAGTCACTGGTGTTTTACCGGTAATGTCGCTAAGGTCTGCTGGAGCCGGTTAAGGGAAAAATCTTTCTATAAGGATCTTTGCCTTCTTATTATTATTGCTTGTGGCCTATGGTTCGCCTGCTCTTTATAGGGGTAGTAGGTGTAGATCTTCTACTAGGCATCCCACCTTTTTCTTTACTTATTTCGCTATGGTCCAAAGGCCCTTATTATAGGGGAGACTTAGGTTAGTAGTGTGTTTATTAGAGCCTCACTTGTTTGGTATTAGGTGGATTTCTTCTAGGTCTTAAAGTTGTTGTTTAATTATATTAAGGAAGCTATCTATGTTAAGCTTCCTTATTGCGTATCTTTTGCCATTTAGTTGCGCCTTAATGTCCAGATCTAGTTATATCTGGATAGGGATATAGTCTAAGGTAAGTGCCTATTCTTTTTTAGGGGAGCACCTTTTGAGTCTCTGGTATAGGTTTTTGTCTATAATCATGAGGTTAATTGTACTTTTAGCAGTGCCCCATTGCCATATAATTGCACCTGGGGGGGTAGCTAGCTTAAGGCCCCCATTATCTATAGCTCTTAGTAGGCACTCTGCCTGTTAATTAGCAGCAACATAGATGCCCCCCTACTATAGGTGGTAGAGGTTTATGTCTCCTAGTAGAATAAACTCCGCGTGTTTAGTTTCTAGCAAGCTTATTATAGATATAATGTTCTCTGTCTATGCTACCCCTTTAACCCTAGGGTTATAGACATTAATAATTTATACTGGTCCCCTATATATCTGGATAGTTATAACTGTAATATCTAGGTTAACTGCCTGCTATAACTATAAGGCAAGGCTGATATTTTTACTAATCATAAAGCATACGCGTATAGCTGCTTTTGGTTTATACAGGAGCTAGAATCCTTAGGGGCAGTATATTAATTATATATAGGTATTATAATACGGCTCTTATATAGTAAGAATATGGTGTTTCTCTGGGTCTAGACTGTCTAGTAGGGGCCTTACTAGACGGTGGTTCGTATTGCCGCAGTTATACTATATAATGGTCAAGTAGCGGACCCCTAGTGGGGGTCCTTCGCCTCTCCTTTGCTCCTTACTTCTTCCGTTTCCACTTTCTCTGAAATGTTCAGAACTTCCATCTCCTGTATTTACTCCCTGGCCACTACTTATTTTATATAGAGCTTTCCATTCCTATATCTTATATTCCTACTAGCCTTTTTAAATTTAAGTTTGTTATTGCCTCTAGTTCTTCCCCCGTTCTTGCCAGTTGGCTATGTGCCCCTTATAAGCTAGCTATATATGTTATATTTACCGCGTTAAATCTAATTCTTAATTATCCTGGCCTTAAACTTGCTATAGCCGTCTATAGGGGTCTTCCTACTGGGCGTTCTCTCCCTTATATTCTATGTGTCCCTTATATCCCTGTTCGGTCTAGTAATGTTGCACGGCATCGCTTTTGGCCCATTAAGGCTTGGGATAGCTAGCTTAGCCCCCTAGTATTAAAGGTAGGAAACGCTAGAAAGACATCTATATCCCCCTAGCTTATTGCCTGTTATTTCCATTTATATAACCTAGCGTGTAGTTGTTCCTATAGCTGTTAAGCCCTTTCCTTCCGTCTCCTATATTTAATGCAGTCTTCTCTCTCCCACGCCTTATGTGTGCTTTGGTGACAGTTCACGTATTTTATTTAGTCTTGATTTATATATTATCTTATATTATAGGGGCCTATACAGTGGCCGCAGCACACCTGTGCTGCGTATGTGGATTGGGTGTATCCCTATTATATACAGCAATAATATTATTCCAGGCGTAGTCTGTGGTTATAGAGCCTTATGTTATATATAAGGCCATTTATAATTATTCCTTTTTAGATAAGGAGTTTTTGCATTCCTAGTATATATACGCTAATAATAAGGGAGCTATGCGTTCGTCTATCATTTCCCTAGTAAGTCTTTAGCGCCCCTTATATCCTCTCATTATTCTTATTATATGCTTGGTTTGTATTTTCCTATTAAAGCTATTAGATCTGGGTAATTACAAGTCCTAGTATAAGGTATTCCGTTTATTTTACTATCTCCTATATAGTTGCTGTATTGTCCGCCTAGCGTCCCCTTTCTACCCTAAGGCTTATAGGAACTGATAGGACTTTAACTAGGTAATCTTTATAAAGCACTTTTATGCTAATATGCTCTTCTAGCCTGTCCCCTGCCCTTATAGCCCATTCCTTTACCTATTAGTCCTTTAGGGTAACTCTAATATCTCTACTCCTAAGGTGTTAGACTGTGATGGCGTTGTAAACCTCCTTGTAAATCTCTATAAGAACTTCTATTTCTAATTGTCCCCTAAGTTCCTCTGCCTTTTCTATATTTGGTCGTATTGTGATTATATACCCAGTTGTTGTCTTTAGGGGGGTAGGTTCCCTATGCTATAGGAGTATAGCTACGGCAGCCTAAGTATAGTTTGCCTGTTAGGGGGGGTTTTATTTATCTTTAATTTTATTTAGCCGTTAGAGGATTTAATTAAGGGTTTACTAGAGGGGCACCTAAGGTTTGCTAAACTAGAGCTATTCTGCTAGCTATATTAGTTTATAATAGCTAATAGATGCTCCCCTATAGTTCTAGATACTAGACGCGTCTAATAGGCTTTATATTTTGTCAGATGCCTTCTTAATTAGGGTATTTCCGCTTTCTGGTGTGGTATTCGCCCGTCCTTGTTGTTGTTGTGGGGGGCTATTGTTGGGTATGGGTCTGGCGGTTGCGCACGACTGCGTACCACCGTCGTTCCACCTGTGCCTTCCCTGTGATGCATGCATCTCAGGGGATTATTAGGGTGTTTTTCAGGGTTCTTTTGGTTGGTTTGGTCTTTTTAGGCCGGGTGCAGCAAGAGCTCCAAAAGTCTCGAATACTAAAATATCTTGCGGATCGCGTGTTATTATCTATAGGGATAGCTTAAAGGGCAGCTGCGATAAAGTAGTTATAGTGGGCGCTAGAGCTTTAAATATATATAACAACGTTATATACCTTTCCTAGAGGACCAATCTCGCGATATATAAACTTGCTAGCCTTCCCTTTTTTTAACCTTTTAGTAAGGAGCTTCTCAATCTAATTATCTTTAAGATCTGTCTCCGCCTTAAGCTTCTTGCGAGCCTCCTTAAAAGCAGTATTAACGGCTTCCTTATCCTCCAAGAAGAAAAAAGCTTATATGGCTATATTAAGTACATACCCGTGGCAGTGAATACAGTGTTGCTATGGATTATATTAAGGTTCTATTTTTACCTCCCAAAGCCTTTTAAATAGCCCTTAAAGAAGTTTATTATTACTGCCGTAATTATCGCCTACACAGTATCCAACTTTATTAAGTATTTGGTAGTCCTTAAGGACTTACCAGAGGACTTCCACCTGCTTATTACCGTTGTGTTTACCAGGGAGGAAAGATAGAGTAAGTAGAGCCTTTTAAAGCACGCCAGTATTATTAATAAAGTAACTGCAGATTGCAATAAAAGACTTTTAATTAGGCGAAGACCAGGCGTTAAGTAAGAGGTGTATTGGGGTGAGAGAGGAGCGGAGCTTCTACTTAAGAACTTCCTTATTAAGGATATAGGATTCCTTAATTATTATAGGCACTGTTATATGGGAGTCTATTAGAGCTTCCTCGCAGGTGTAATTTACCATAAAAAGTAGCGCTTAAAGCTCTGGCCAAGTTACTGTGTTATATAGTAGATTTTAAACTACAATTAGCTGTGCCAAAGCGTTGCGTATAAGAGCTGAATTAACGCTCTCTCTTAGTGTAGTTTCCTTCTATGTTTTAAGCTTCTGTATATAAAGCTCTCCCTACTTATAGAATAGGCCTTAAAGACTCTGCTTTATAGCCCACTTAATAACTAAGTCCTCCTCCTTAATAACTACACCGTAAGAGTTTAACAGATAAGAGCGTATATTTGTAGTAACCACATTGCGCTAAAATACGTATTGTCTATAGTACCAGTATTATCTTCCTTTACTATTTACAAGTGGCTTACTACCAATAGGCTTACACGCGAGAGCCCATGTATTTATAGCCTAAACTCTCCGTTTTTTATAGGCCTATTTAAAGGATTAAGGGGAGGATTTAGTAGGTGTATTAGTAGAGGATAACGCGTTAGATTCTTTATTAGAATTCTCATCTTTAAAAGGCTTGCTTTTAAGCTTAGATAACTCTAACTGCGCGTTAGAATTACTATTAGAGTTAATAATAATAGATTGTAAGAGAGATAGAGGCATGGTACTAGATTGTAGGTAGTATTTTAGGGGGTGTGGTTAAATATATTATAGAAAGGAAGCATCTGTGGGCAAGTCTAAAAAATTTAACTCTTGCGTATATATCAGAATGTACAGCGTAAAATTAGTCCTATATTTATACCTACTACACCATAAGAGCTTTAAGTCTCTATATATATTCATAATTATATGAATATTCATTTATAAGGGCTGCCAAATTATTCAATCGTTATTACTCCTTATGAATGAATATATTATTATGAAGCAATGAATAAAATTATCATCGACAACCCTGGTTAGAAGAGGACGCTGGGTCTTGTCAGGATTGGGTGCAGTGTTTTAAGAACTAGTTTGATCTTCTTTAGGTTTAGGCGCAGTGATCTTGAGAGTCAATTTGACTCGTTTGGCGTAGGTACTGGTGATATCGAAACACCTGCAGAATCACTGCGACAATCTACAAATGATATCGAAATTGACAGTACAAGCTCCTTGTCCAAGATGGCTACTGATAATGAGTATCAGGAGCCAATTCGCCCACAGGATAAACTGATTCGTGCCTTCAAGAAACGTATTTCGACTAGTAGAACCATGGTTCACGCTATCAGCCCAAATCCACCCACAATTCCGACACCCTTCGTTGTTTAGACGCATTCGACTTTCCTGAAGGGTATCGGTCAGACAGAAAAAGAGAGACTTGTGATGAAACATCCCGCACCACTCGATCGGGACTGCTAGAAAGCCGTTTCGCGTACACAGTACCTTCGGCATATGACATTGTCGACCTGGAGCACATCTGCCTAGGGGCTTGACTATGTCAAGCTAGATTTGAATCCATCGTAGATTTCCATCCTGTTGCCTTCCTTGCTGCCTACCAGTGATCTATTCGACCAGCGCGAACACTCGCACCAATTCGATCCAAAATGGCGGGCTAGCCTATATAGGAAACTATTATTCCTATTTAGGTATGGTGCATTGGATTTGGACTGGAGTATTGGAGTGGATTTGACCTCAGATCCACGACACGCCAGTCCAAATAGATCACCGACTGCCTACCTACCCAGTGTATATATCGAGGCCCTAGAGCCACCTTCAATAGACAGACTTCTCATTCTTCATCCTCCGTTCGACAGACATCCACGCGTGTCTGAGCACTTGTATGACCTTACATCTTCGAAGAACGCCAATTCATCGCCTAGCAGATGATTTCAACCCCTACCCCTTCGAGCCGCACCCTCACCGAACGCTTTAGCCAAAAGTTCGCAGGAAAGACCATTGGTGACTCCACAACACCCCGCTCTCCTCGCACCGAGAGCCCCTTACAATCGGAATATACTCGTCCTGAAAATAGGCCATGCGATGACGCTGGCATTGTTCCCCGGGTGCCCCAGGAGAGAAAGTTCGGTCTTTGTGAGAGGCAGTTCCTTGCTAAATCTTTCGGCCGAGTCCCTCAACCTCCCCTAACTGCTGTTTTGGTGGCTTTCAACGAGAGATTCGAGGGTGACCTAGTTGATCCTTTCACAGAACTCCGCGTGGCCCGGTCGAAGCGCGAACTGCTCCAGGAGTATGAATACTACAAAGAATACTACGATGCAGGTAAGATTGCCCCAGAAGTCTCCGCACAATGCGTAAAGATCCCTCCTAAGGCGTTCAAAAGCCTCACTTGTGAGAATGAGAGACCTCAATTAATGTTCTTCAACATCGAGAGCGGGAAAATGGGTGCTGAGTTGGATATGGCCAGGCGTGGGAGCTCGAACATTGATGGCGATGAGAACTCTGAGACGTCTGACTTAGAGTAAATATCTGGTTATGAAGCAGGATATTATTTCTAGGAGCAATTGACGGCTAGTTTTTAAATTTTACGGGTCTTTAAGAAGTTGGATTTGCGGTTTTTAGATGATACGAAGCTTGCGGTAATTTCGTGCTGTTGTAATTTAGACGATCCTGGTAATTTTACGGGCTGAAAAACCAAAAATAAATTGCTCTAGAGCTAGCGGCTGCTTACATCGGAGGTTGTTATACCTAATTGCCTTATAAGACAGTATTTCAAGTTCAAGTCAGGAAAGAGCTGTACGGGAGATTTTGGAACATTCTGATAGTCAAGCTTACGGATTTTGCCTGAGGTTCACTCTAAAAAATAAATAAATAAAAAAGAAAAAAACCCATCATCCTATATTCAGCTTCTGCTCACCCTCTTTTACCGAGCCCAGTCCACCCGGTGAAGTCTCGAGCAAAGCCCTTGGCTGCATTGAACCAGAAAAAACCTTCCTCCCCCCATCCTTGCCCAAATGCTACCATGACTTGGATTGCTTTCACAAAGTGTGGATCTAGGCGTTTAATTTTATCGCTATTCAACGCCGCGTCTTTCACGGCCTTCCAATCTGCTACTGTCGAACGGACAATCAGGTATGAGAACTCTGTCTATTAAAGAGGGCTCTAGAGCCTCTATATATACACCAGATAGGTGACTGTTGGTAACACAAAGTGATATCACGTAGCTGCAGGTTGTAGCTAGTATGATGTTGGTTAATTGATTCTTTCGAAAGCAAAGGATCATAAGGATCGCAGTGCCTAAGTAGGGGGCTGATTAGTCACCATAAGGATAACTAATCAAAGACACGACGACGACACGTAACCACGTAACTGCTGTCCTTATATTCCGACAGTGACAAATAGGTTGCAAATAGAATGACGACGTAGTCGTCATTCGGTAATGGAAACAGGTATTTAGATATTCGATAAGACATACGAGGAGACATACGAGGTAAGGAGCGGGGTATTAAGACATAGGGTTCTAGGCTTGAAGTCAGTATCAAGATAGTAGTAAGGAAATCCGATCCAGTTCAACAGCTACTGTTATTTCTTGTCCAGTCACCTTCTTTATAGTCCTTTATTATAACAATATAAAGTTCTTAACTAATCGGTCTATAGAGAAAGGCGATTTTAATGTCTATATATTTAATTTTAAGGTTGTAGTAGGTAGTAATCGCAAATAAAGCTCTGAAAGCTATAAGTTTTGCTACCGTAGTGAAGGTCTAGTTATAGTCGACACCGTACTACTATAGATATCCCTTAACGACTTATCTTACCTTATAGCGGAGGACTTTACTATCCTTTCCCTTTTTAACTTTAAATACCTATTTACTAGCGAGAGGCTTATAAGGAGGCTTAAGGGAAGTAAGATTAATAAGTTCCTACATCTAGTTCTTAATTAGAGATCTTATTTCCTCTATTATTACTCTTATCTATTCTTCGCTATCTAGGCCGTTAATTACTCGGTTATATATATAAGATTCTTCTTTATTAATTAAGGTAGTGGATATATACGTTTTAAAATTATATATTTGAAAAGCTAGATGGCTTCCTTTTATAGAATTGGTTGATTTATCCTTGTTGAACTCACTAGCTAGCTTTATAATAAGTTTTTAGAGAGCCTTAAACTACTAAAAGCTCTTTTAGCGACTGTATATCTTTCGAACGCCGTTCTCTTCTGATTGAAACTAACTCGAAGATAACTTTTCCTCTAATAGAGAAAGAAGGGCAGCTAACATCAAAGATCAATCATCCCAAACATAGCTTCCGCTTTCTGACACACGTCCTTGGCCGCACAGCGGACTAAATCGGAGAGCGTCTTCTTGTTTTTCCTACTTATCAAGACGATTTCCTTTACTGTTTGCACCAGGCGCTGTAAACGTAGCTTCAACAGTTCGACAATACAAGCCCTAGAGACTTCTTTTGGAAGAAGTAATTGCCCAACACAAAGGACATAGGGTGATTTGCGAGCTGAGAAACCCGGCGCTGGGCCCTCATCTGGGTGGCATGAACCCAGCCTCCCTCTCCCCCCAGTCCCTGCGCTCGACACCCTACCTTCGTCGAGGAAAGAGCCGTCCCTTAGATGGCTCCCGATGTTCTCTAGTATCCAATCCATGGTAGCGCATATGATAAGAGCGATGTATGGTGAGCTTAGGTCACAGTTAGTACACTTGGAGATAGCTTCCTTAGTGGAGAGGGTGACTTGTTCCATGGCGAACAATAGGTCCAGCGCCGGATCCATGGACCCGGATAACATAGACGACCTCGTGGTGAATTGCACAAGTTGACTAAGCAGCCTCGGACATTCGCACTGTTGTGCGTCACTAGTCCTCTGGCCACTTTCCTGACCAAAACTGTAGAGCAGAGAAGCCACTACAGTCCCTATGCTGAGGCCTCCGTCCGATAAGGACGAATTTGAGCTGCCTCTCTGTACTCCGAACCTCCCCCCCTGCACGCAATATCCCTCTTCCTCCATCCCAGATCTTTCGAACGGCCAAGCGTGAGGCCGGGGACCATCTTCGCCTACTGGCATGCAAAAAGTCGATACTGAGGACTCAAGCGAGCCCAGTTGTCTGATACTGAGGTCAGAGGCATCGGTTCCAAGGCTGTTGTAGCTCTGCGCCTCAATAGTCGGACCCTCGCCTGTCGCACTATCCGCTCCAAGCTGGCTCCAGTCTTGGGTAAACATGGAGTCAAAGAGGTCGTTGTCGAGGGTGCTGCTCCAGGCTTGTTCCAAGTCGTCACTCGTCCCGGTCACGACGGCACCGGCTGAAGAGTCCGCGAGCGTTAGAAGGCAGGGTGTATTGGCGGCCGGCGCGCCGCCAGCTTCACTGGCTTGTTGGGTGGCCTGCGGAGTGTTTTTAGTGCCCGCCGCCCTGTTGGCGAACTGCTCTGTTGATGAAGATCGGGTTTCGTTATGGGTATTAGTGTCTGCAGAAGTTTTTCTTGTAGCGTCTGCGGTGTTATCGATGTCCGACATGCTCCTGTTACTGACAGACTGCTTTGGAGGTCTCCCAGGGCGACGAGCTGGACTGTATGTGCAAGCCTGCCGCCCGCGCTTGGCACAGCGTCGGCATGCGGGCCTTTCTTGGCTGCACTTGAGCTTTGATTCGGTGCAGAAGTCGCAGGAGCTTCTCAATTTAAGGCGGGAGTCGGAGTGGGCGTGGCTGTGCATCGATAGCGATGGTGGTGGCAGTGATAGAGGGGCTGTATAACTGCGTGCTATCGACATTGCAACCTAGCTTCTGTATATAACTATAGCTCTGCTGTTGTAGATTTCGTGTTCGTGATTGATTGAGAATGACCAGAAAAGAACGATGCTCAGGCAGAGCAGAGCGCTCACCTTCACCCTCCTGTCGACCTGAATCAGGTTTTCTTGCCACCCTAGCTCGATTACCCCTTGTTTCTATTGCCCCACCTTTCTCATGTATATATAGAGCCCCTGGAGCCACATTCAATAGACAGAGTCCTCATTCTTTGATATTCCAATCGACACCTCCTCTTTCTCTCCGCGCGTCTATCCCACGTCAGGTAATTTTTTTTAGGTGAGTTATTGCAGTTCGCAGCAACTTGCAGCAAACTGTGCGATAGCCGCGAATGCCGTGAATGCCTATGGTGACGTGCGAAATGTCGCAAAATGCGGCATTTCGCACCGAACGCTAGTGCGTGTTCTGCCCCATACCGGCACACGACACGTTCTGGATTATTTCTGCCTCATTCTGAAACAAAGTTGTCCTTAAAGAGAACGAGTCGTGTATCGCTTTTGGCGGGTTGATTCCGGAACAATTGCTTTACTCCGGAACAGATCTTTTAAAGATTAGGCCAATTGTAAGGTGGTACAGCCCACCAACGCTGCATATAACGCTGTATCTACACCGCCAATCGCGAAGCTATTTAAAATAGTTGCGCCATATGCTTGATTTTTATTTTGCCTGTAGATTTTTTTGGTAAATAGTTATCGCATAAGGCCCATAGTAGCCCTAAATTGCGCAAGGCCGGCGTAGGCAGGAGAAATATAAATCGCAACTGCACTAAACCTAATTAGGCAATTAGTCCATGTTCAAAAGATCGTCGGAGAGCCCGGATTTTAACAGATCTCAATGGGTTTAAAGCTTTGCGTGATTCGCAAGTTTTGGTATTAGGAACGCCATCGACCACTCCCTACCTAATTGGTTTTTATTACTTACAGAATATATCCATAACGTGAGAGGGCCTTTAAATACGCATATCGATTGCGGCATAACCTGGTTTAGATAGGATTTGATGGTGTCGTGGTGGTTAGGGGGGGTGGTAAATTTTGGTCTCTTGAGCCTTCTATTTTGAACCAAATATTGTAAATATGCTCCGCTAAATGATCGATTATAATATCAAGGATATTACCACTTAATTTACGCCCAAAACTAATGAAATTATATATTAATCGTTTTTTACAGTCATTAACTAAACCATATTTCTTACATTAACTCATAGAAATCGCTAAAATCCACTTAAAAGTTACATCAAAAAGCTTTATATAGCTTCAAATCTTTTTCGGAATGAGGCGTGTACCGGTATGAAGCGGAACAGTTGCGTTATTATTGCGTTCTGTACGGTTTGCACTTTTCGCACGTTTGTACATTTCCCATCTAAGTTAGTCCTATCACACTGTTATAGTAATACCTCTTACTAAGTAAACTGTTTATAAAATTCATGGTTATTTAGCTAGAAATTGCAGGGATTATTAAAATATGCGCAATTAGGATATTTCGTACATTAGCAAAGGTTAGGCCTAGAGTATGCCATCATGCTACCTCGGTGGTCTAGTCGTAGAATATTAAAGATTGCTCCGATATGAAAGCAGTCCTGGGGGCAAATATGGCACTCTTAAATCGGGGAAAACATAGCTAGATATAATAGTCCATTATTCTCATTCTATAACACTATCTATAGAAGTAGTGTCGATTGGAAAATAAAAAATAAGAAGTCTGTCTATTCAAGGTGGCTCTAGGAGCCTATATATATACATAAGGTAACAAAGGACTGACGTCGATACTAACGGCAATTTAAAACTGCTACGTCATTGCCACCTGATCGACAAGTAGCCTCCATGGGAGGTTCTTCTAACTTAGGGCTTGTTTACTAACTTTTTTCACCTATTCGCGCTCACCTATTCGACGCCGCCAGGTGGATCAAATTAAGGCTCAACAGGTGGATTGTAAGCGCCACTAGCAAGCGCTTGTGCAGGGGTGTAGATCAAACAGGTGAGAGCGGTTCGTTTACTAGGGGTAGTCGCCAAGGTTATAGGTGGCGAAATAGCGATAGAGTAGGGGTTATGTAAGCCGCACGCAGGACATTAAAAGGCTCTATATAAAACAAGTAGTTAGAGCCTTATAGATATAATCAACCCATTCCTAATATACACACCTTTTTTAATGGGCGACGACAACAAGCCCATAGAGGGAAGCCCTGTCAACACTACTGCCGATATAGCTGCCCCTACCCCTGGCCATGGCCATAACCCAACCACCACCTTTACCACTACCTCTACTACCACCTCTACCACCACCTCTACACCTAGTATAACGACCTCTAAAGCTGCCTCTACTACTACTAGGCCAATATTAACACCTGTGGTAAAGCCGCTAAAGAAGCGAGCAAGGGCAAATACGGCAAAGAAGGATCCTATAGCTGCTGGTACTGGTTCTAAGCCACCTGCCAAAAAGATATAGAGGAAGAAGAAGGTGGCTAAGGGCGAGAATCCTAGTAAGAAGCCTTAATTAGTATAGCTTAAGGCATTAAGTAAGGTATTTCTAGAGTACCTAAAGCTATTGGTTGCCTAGGGCAAAGAGACTAATAGAGCTACATTTAAAGCCACCAATTACGTTAACGCTATTACCTATATTAAAGTTAAATCGGGCCAGGACCTTACTTTTAATCAGTTAACAAATAAGTACGATTATTGGAAGGCTATATACCGCAAATAGGAGGCGCATATTAAGGTATATTTAGGGTAGAGTAAACATAAGGTTACTAGCTTACCATAGACTAATAAAAAAGGCATTATAAAGGGCTATTTTAATAGCCATATTAAAAGGAGACCTTTTAAAATAAAATGGCCTATTTACTATAAGCAACTAACAGAGCTACTTGCTAGTAAAATAGCCCGTAGCAATTACGCCGGCATAATTAAGGAGGCGCTTAATAAGGATTTGGGTTAGAACTGGGGTAATATAGATTTAAATTCGTCTAATTATAGCAATAAGGATAGTAAGGGTAAGTATAAGGATAGTAAGGATCTAAATATACCACACGGTATAGTTAAATAGAGCCTATCTAGTACGCCAATCAATAGCTAAAGCCCTACTCCTACGCCAAGTATATTAACGCCTTTAACGCCTTCGCGATCTTTATTAGTATCCTTATTAATATCATCATCTTCCGCAAGCTAATCTCCCTTATCTACGCCTGGTATAGTAAAAAAAAAGGCTTAAAACACTAAAAAAGTAAAGAGGCTAGAGTTAATAAAGCAGTCAATAAAGAACGCGGCTAAGGCTGCTAATTAAAGCTATCTATTAAAGACGTCAGCGGTAACAGAAGCTTTAAGCAAAAGTATTAGTAAGGTAGCGGCAACGTTTAAATTATTAAAGACGACGCTGTTAGCAATGCATAGCTCGCCAATTAAGAAGGCTGTAGGCAGCTTTATTTATTACAGACGCTTTAAGTATAATATTACAACTACTTGGGGAAGAGTTGCAGGAAGCTAGTTAGTTGATATAGGCACGGTCCAGGATAGATTCGGTGGAACTATATAATAAGGAATAGTAAGCGAGTCATATAATATTATACACAGTGTACGAAGTATACGTAGTGTACGCTATGTATAATACGTATAACACGTACCTTACGTACAAGAGAGGATTTCTTAGGAGTATAGTTGTGTATTTAAAGGACCTTAGTCCCTACCGTAGATAGTTCTCTCCTTATAGTAAATCTTAGAATACAATTAGAGTTAATCTATTAGGCAACTACTCCACTAGTTATTATTATATTGTTGTTTTATTCTTACCTATATACCTAGCCTAATAATAGAACCCACCGTAGTTTCTACTACAAGGTTCTATTACACATTCACTACTAAGGTTATAGTATTAAACAAGATCGAACAATATGCCACTAAGAGCAGTACTAGTCACAATGGCGTTAACGGCAGCCATAACCTTAGGGCCAGGTGATACCAGTATAGACAAGGGGGATTCTTAAGTGGTTATACAAGGTCAGTTACAGGAAATAGTTAATCACTTATAAGATAATAGTAGGATACTTAAAGAACGCATTAATAGAATTAGAGCAGCAAAGATCAAGTTACCTTCAATTAAATAATTCTTAGGGGAGAAGTTAAAGCTTAAAGGATTTCTTACATAGATGCACTTTAAGGTAGTATAGGAAGGAGCGAAGTTAGTAATATTATTAGATTAAGTAGCCTATATAGGATTATTCCTAACGGGGAGGGTACTTAAGTGGTTTAAGCTATATCTTACAGAAATATAGGCTAATGGCATAACAACTACTAACTAAGACGTACAGTATATATTTGCTAGTTAGAACGGGTTCGCGGAATAACTAATATAGATATTTAGAGACCTAGAGGCCATAACTACAGCAGAATAAAAGCTTTAGAACTTAGTATAACACATTTTAGCGATTAAGTATATAACACAGTTTTAAACACTAGCTATATAGGTTAAGTGGAACAATAGGGCGCTTATAGTATAGTATAAATAGGGACTTAAGACTAAAGTCTAGAACGTAATTATCCTAATAGAAGATGCGGATACTCTAAGAGAGTTAATAGATTAGTTAATAAAGATTAATAACAGAATCTATTAAAGGGAATAAGCTAAAAGAGGGCAAGATAGAGTTCTATAGTTATATAAGGCGTAGAGTACGCAACGACAGATATAGAGTTAAAAACTATAGAATAGCGCAGAGCTAATAGACCTAAGCGGTACCAAAGAAACCCAAAAATAGGAAAAGAAACTATAGAAACCTAAAGGTTAAAGATTAAGTAATTAAAGGACCTAGAAGTAGAGGCCAAACCAGGAATCTTAGTAGTAGAAAATATTTAGGCGGACTCCACAGCAAGAAAGATAGTTTAAAAATAGAGCTTATATAAATTGCGGAAAATAAGGTCATTTTGCCAGAGACTATAGAGGTGGTTAAAGTAACTATATAGTAAAGGGAACTAGGCCAGCAGACAGCACATATATATAGAGGGACAATAGTGCACTATAAGGAATAAAAGAGTGTTTAATTAACAGTTTTGCGTATTGTTATAATAACGCATACTAAATTTATAAGGACGCCAAGTACGGCGCAAGCTATTAGTTATAGGAGCCATTGTTATCTAAGTTTAAAGAAACCAACAAACTAGCTTACAGATTGGATATTAAAGATAATAAATTTAATATAGGCGAAGTATTTACCAACAATAAGGCAATAAAGGCAGCTTACTAGGAGCATGTAGACCTTAAAGAAGTTAAAATAGAAGTAGAGACTAAGACCATTATAGAATAGGGTTTAGTAACGGGTATTATAATACTATTAGATACAATTTCCGTCGCTTTATAAGACAATAGGAGTAATATTTAGAAGAAACTAAGCAAGTAGACAACTACTAGTGCTAGCTTATTACTTAATAAAGGTAAAAGGCCACAGGCTTAAGATTCTTAAGCAGAGATAAAAGAAGCTTAAGATTCTTAAAGTAAGATAAGACACACCTAAGGACCCATAATAGATGAAAACCAATGGGAAAGGGTAGTGACTTAGTTTAGTAATAAACAAATAAGTATAGGACGCAAGTTTAAGAACCACAAGTTTAGAGAACGAATAAAAACGTTAGCAATCCTAGGTAAACGTAGTATTCAGCCTAAAGATTAAACAGTTAATACTAGGATTAAAAAGCAAGACAACTACAAAAATCTAGCTATAAGACGCAGAAAACAAGAAACTATGGATAAGTTTAAGACAAGAATTATTATATAGCAAGAGCAAAAGCTAGACAAGAGGTTAGCTATACTAGGTTATATAAGAAATAGAGCACCCATACAAAGAGTTACTAATAGGCTAAGTACAGGGACACCTAGGGTAAAGTAGTTAGACAAACTAGAACAAGAAAAGGATCTAGATATTCTAACTAGGTTTAAAAAAAGACATACTAAAGGATATTATAATGTAGTAATAATAAGGTACTTTCTAATAGATAAACCATACACACTAAACTAGTTATATAGAAAGTGGTATAGGCAACAACACAGCAATAAATGGGCAGATTTCTATATGTGGCTAAATAAAAAAGTTATCCAAAACTAACCTATTATAGAGAAACGCATAAGTCACATTAAAGGAGTATTAATTATAATATTAAAGAACCTAGAAGAAGGATCCAGGGACTAGAAAAATAAGCGATAAATCTTAGTACCTACAGTAGAGATACTAGTGGTTAGGTTAACTAGGTATAGATTTAAACTTAAAAATAAAAACAAACTAAGAGTTAACCTAAAACATATAGCGCATTATACACTATTATGGATAGCTTATGTGGATAACATATGCAATATACATAGAGCACCTAAAGATAAGAACTAGAAGTACCTAGTAAAAATATATTAGGCACTAGAGGAAAAGCGGTTCAGAAATACTAAGTATATATATAGTTAGCACCTAGTAGAAGTATAAGGTTAAGGAGACTTAATACTTTAACTAGGAAGATTCCTTACGGAAAAATACCTAGATGGATAATAGTAGTAGGAGTGCCTAGAGAACACTTATCTATAGTATATAAAGGAAAAGAAACGAACTAAGTATTAGCTAAAGTTAGACTAAGTATAGGCAGGATCTAGCAGCCAACAGTTAGGAAAAGGGGAGGCGCATAAAACTAGAGGGAACTAGTATTAAAGCCTTAGACCCTTAAAGGAATTCAAGGTTAGCACCTAAATTTAAAAACTAAGTAGCAAGATTAGTAGTTTAAAGCGTTAGTAGATAGTGGAGCAACTAGGAACTATATATCACCAAAGGTAGTAAAAAGAATAGGGTTACCACACAGACAAAAGGAATACCTATATCCACTTACAACAATTTTAGGAGATTAGATAGCCTATAGAGAAGGTATTATTAATCTCAAAATAGGACCTATTTAGATAACTATTAAAGGGAGACTAGTCAGAATGTCTTTTAATATCCTACCATTAGGATAAAACAAGGCGATACTAAGAATGCCTTAGTTATAGGAGTACAATCTAAAGATCAATTAGGTTATAGGTTAGGTCAATATTAAGGATATATAATAACGCAAAGTGTGATAGTAAACCAAGTTGGTATAGTACTAAGTTAGAGCAACATATAAAGAGACTAAATGAGGCTTAAGTTATATACCAAAGAAATACCATAAGTATGGTAAAAAGTTATAGTTACTAGAAAGTGAAAAGCTATTAGAGTATATAGCATAGGACTATAAGATAGAATTAGAAGAAGGAATAAGTCTAAAGTTCTTTTTAATCTACAAGCTTACTAAAACAGAGTTAGTAGCGCTTAAGAAGTTTATTTAGGAGAACTTACGCAAGAGATATATTAAACCATTATAGTTATTAGCAGGATATCCAGTACTATTTATCCTAAAGAAAAACGGAAAACTTAGGATATATATAGACTATAGACAGTTAAACAGCATTACTAGGAAGGATAGGTATCCTTTACCCTTAATTAGCAAAATCTAAGATAGAATAGGTAATATAAAGATCTTTACAAAGATAGATCTAAGGTAGGCGTACCATTAGATTAGAATTAAGGAAGGCAATAAATAGAAGGCAGCCTTTAGGTTAAAGGAAGGACTATATAAGCCATTAATTATACAATTTAGGCTTATAAACGTACTAACAATGTTCTAAAAGCGAATTAATAGTGTATTAGGAGAACACCTAGATGAATTTATTATAGCATACCTTAACAACATTATTATCTACTTAAAGAGTAAGGAAGAGCATAGAGAACACATTAAGTAGGTCTTAAAGAGACTACAAAAAGAACAGATACCAGTAGTAATTAAAAAATGCAAATTCTTCACTTAAAAGACCGATTTTATTAAATTTATTATTAAACTAGGCTAGCTTAGTATAGATCTAAAGAAGATTAAGGCTATAGTAAATTAGCAAGAACTAGAGAACGTTATATAGTTAAGATTATTCCTAGGGTTTTACAATTACTATAGAAGGTTTATAGCGCAATAGTTACAGAACATTAAGCTATTTACGCGGTTAATAAAGAAAGAAGAACCATAAGTATAGGGAAAGAAGTAATAAGAACTGTTTAAGAAAGTTAAAGAGTTATTTACCTAAGAACTAGTTCTTAAGATCTATTAATTAGGTCTAGAGACGGTTATAAAAATAAATACATTAGACTTTACACTAGGGGCATACTTTATATAAAAACATCAAAATAGATAGCACCCAGTGGCATACTATAGTTAAAAGATAACACCACTAGAGTTAAACTATAACATCTACAATAAGGAGTTGTTAGGTATAGTTATAGCACTTAAAGAATAGAGAGCATTCTTACAAGGCACAGAGAAACTATTTATAGTTAAGATGGACTATAAGAACCTTACAGGATTCCTAATAACAAAGAAACTTAACCAAAGATAGGTTAGATAGGCGGAAATGCTTATAGAATACCATTTTAAAATTTAGTATACTAAGGGTACAGACAATACATAAGCAGACGCTCTAAGCAGAAAGGCTAAACTACAAAGTAATAAAAAGCTATTGGGAGCTTTATTGCAAAAGGATTAAGACAGATTAATTAGGTATAATTATCCAAAGATTACAGCAATTAAGGAAAGTTAGATCCATAAATTACTAAAGAGTAATTAGATATAGAAGATCTAAGAAGTATAGGCAGAGGATCTAGACTTAGAGCAATATAAAAACAGAGAAGCAATATATATACCTAAGTCTATCACAGAAGAATTTGTTAAGGAATTCCATAAGGAAATAATATAAGAATATAATAGAGCTATAGGCTTAGTATTAAGACTTTAAGAGGAGTATATTATTTAAGGAATTTAGGGACTAGTAAGATAAGTTATAAAGGAATATCTAGATTACTAAAGGAATAAACTAATAAGGTATAAGCTGTATAGAGGGCTATAACCTATTAAGACACCAGGAAGACTATAAAAGGTTATATTATAGAACTTTATTATTAAGTTACTAAAGTTAAAAGATTCTATTATAGGACAAGATTATAACGCAATCTTAGTAATAGTAAATAAGCTAACAAAGTAGGGGTACTTTATAGCATATACTAAAGAGATATTAGTAGAAGATGTCGCTAGAATCTATATAAAGGAAGTATTTATAAGACACGGAGCACTAGACAAGATTATATTAGATAGAGATCCAAGATTTATAATAGTATTTTAGAAAGTATTTCTAGCAGAACAAGGGGTTCGCGTAGTAACATCTATAGTATATTATCCACAGACAGACGGACAAACGGAAAAACTAAATTAGACACTAGAGCAGTATCTAAGGCATTATATTAATCATATATAGAATAATTAGGTATCGCTATTACCAGTTACACAGTTTATATATAATACAACACTATAAAAAGGAATAGGGATATCACCATTTAAGGCAAATTACGGATACAAGCTAAGAATATCGTTATTACCATATTAAGCAAAAAAGACAAGTAGCACAGCTAAGTATAGAATAGAGACGTTAATAAATCTTTATATAGACCTTAAGGAAACAGCTAAACTAGTATAAGAATAAATAAAAAGGTACTATAATACTAAGAGATCTAAGGGACCAGATCTTAAGGAGGGGGATAAAATATAGCTACTATATAAAAATTTTAAGAGTTGATAACTAAGCAAGAAATTAGACCATATTAAACTAGGACCTTTTGAAATTAAGTAAAGGATTTTATTGGTTATATATAAGTTAAACCTACCAGCTAAAATGAAAATCTACCCTATACAATATATCGCAATGCTAGAGCTAGTATATAGGAATATTAAGCCACTAGTCTATAAGGCAGACACATATAGAGGACAAGAGGAAGATAAATAGCAAGTTTTAAAGATTATTAGTTATAAGGATGTAGATAACAAAACGTAGTATAAAGTAAAGTAGATAGGCTATAATAAGACTACCTAGAAACCACTAAGCAACCTAAGGAACTCTATAGAAAAGGTACAGGAGTATTAGAAGAAAATAGGTCAGGCAATATTAACAAAGAAGGATTGCCAAAGAACAAGTCACCTAAGGGGGACCTAAGAGGAGCAATTACTAAGCTACTTAGAGTTGTTTCCCTCGCAGAAGGAGAGCCAGTCCTTTTATTACCCAGCTTAGACAGACCCTGTTAAACCAGTTTCCACTCCTTAGAACGGACCTTCTTACGAACACATTTAAGACGAAGAAGACGGGCAGAGGCCAATAGACGGGCTTTAAGGGCACGCTGTTAAGCAGCTATAGCCTTCTGCTCCGCTTTTTACGAATAATAAAGCTTATCTAAGGCGCTTAAGAGCTCATTATTAAGCTTTATAGCGGCAGATTAAATACGAGACCCTATAATAGGTTACTTAGGGAACTGAAAGACTATTAAGAGTTATAGGACGCATATACTTAGCGTTAAAAACAAAGCGAACATCGTAGGATAATTAAATGTTTGCTTTAGTGCACTCTAAATAAAACAAGGGTTATTAAGACAAAGGACTCGCTATTATAATATACACTAACCCCGCTTTTGCATAATAAGAATATAGAGATAACATTATCTCACTAAGTAACAGTATAGCAGCCACAGTGCGAGCATAACGTTGCGCTTATAAAGAAGAAGAAGCTTTAGGTATAATAAGTAAGGATATTAACTAGACTAATTAAACAGATATTATACCTCTAGTAGACAACTTGGAGACGTTAGGAATCTTTAAGGACGAAGATAAAGAGGAGGGAGATAGTATTATAGACGCTTTAAGTACGATGTTATAACTACTTAGGGAAAAGTTGCAGAAAGCTAGTTGGTTAATATAGGTATGGTTTAGGATGGATCTAGTGGAACCATATAACGAGGAATGGTAAGTAAGTCACATAATATTATACGTAGTGTACGAAGTATACGCAGTGTACGCTATATATAATATGTATAACACGTACCTTACGTACAAGAGAGGATTTCTTAGGAGTATGGTTATATATTTAAAGGACCTCAGTCCCTACCGTAGATAGTTCTCTCCTTATAGTGAATCTTAGAATATAATTAGAGTTAATCTGTTAGGCAACCACTCCACCAGTTATTATTATATTGTTATTTTGTTCTTACCTATATACCTAGCCTAATAATAGAACCCACCGTAGTTCCTGCTACAAGGTTCCGTTACATTATTTATAATTTTAGGTACCTTCCTACTATTAATTAGCAACTTGTTTTAAAAGGATTTAAGGTTAAAAGCAGGACCTATATCTTTAATTCACTTACCGGTAAAGCTTAAAAAGGGTATATTAGGCAGCAGTTATATCTTAAACAATTAGGGTCCTTTAGTAGAGGATTAGAGGTTAGTAGCAAGCTAGAGGATTAGTATAACGTTAATTTTAGCTCTAGTCCTTAAGCAGTATAGGTAAAGTAATTAATCTATAGCTAAATAACCTATCACAACTTTTTTAATAGTGGTGTTGCATATATTTTTAGGTACTAAAATACTACACTAATAGATTAATTACATCTGCCGCTTTAACCTTTGTGAAGATAGGTAATATTACCATTAAAAATTAAATATAGAACTTCTAGGATTTCTTTAACTACACCTACGCCTTGCAGCTAGAACGCCCTAATACTACTCCTATATTATATCTGCTATATCCTCCCGCCACTAGCTTATTATTTACTCACCTGCGCTATTAGAAGCCATATAGTTATTGGTATCCAAATCGTCCTTACTTTTATAACCAGAGTCGTCCTTATGCAGATTATAGCTGTTCTAGTTTAAAAAGTTATAAACCGCCGTTAACACCTATATAATCTTTACCTGTATCTTCTAGGTATAGCCTCTACAGCCTTTATTAAATATTAAAAAGCGCGCTTTAAGTACACCAAATATACGCTTAATAACATTCCTTAAGGACGCATGGCGTAGGTTAAATAGTTTATACTTATCCTTTGGCCTCTGCCTCGCCTTAGCCTACTCTTTTAGATAATATTTAACCTTTTAATATAGTACTAGGACCAAAGGATCATTAGCTGCATATCCGGCGTCTACTAAATAGTATTTTTCTGGTAGTGTATAGAAGCCCCAATCCTTCGCAAAACTAAGCACTTGGCCGTTATATACAGAGCCTTCCCACCCAGGTAAAATATATACAAAGTTTATATCAAAATCGCACGTTCTGCAATATCCAGCCCTTCCTATTTCGCCATGCCAATTACTTAGCTTCTGGCACCAAAATAGGCACATGCGAGCCGTCAAGCGCGCCTATACGGTCACCAAAAAATGGCCACATTTTGTCGTTAGATTCGATCCGTTTAGGTATATAATTAGGCGGCAGTTTAACAATATCTTTATGCAGCTTGCATAGAGCATTAAGAACTTTATAAAAAGCGCTTATATAGGTAAGTTCTAGTCCTCTATAACTTTAAATATTAACTACCTATAGGCTAATTATACGAGTTAAATGTTAAAACTCCCACCTGGCTATCCTTATACTAAGCCCCCCCCTATATATCGCTATAAATATCATTAGCTTCTGCTCCGCTAATATACATTCCTATAGGCGTAATTCGTATTTATTAACCAGCCAATTAAGCAGCAATTTGAACGTCCTTTGGTCCATACAAGTAAGCGTTTTAATTGCCTTAGGAGGACTATATAATAGCTCTACTATTATTACCTTACCGCGTAGAGGATCGAATATCTGCTAGCGCTTACTATTCAATATAGGAAGGTTCTTTATACCATTAATAAGCATATAGAACAGCGCCAGCAGCGCATAGAGGCCTATATACACTGCTTTGGATATATAAGGCTTTATAGTTAAGGTTGGTGCGAATCACGTAATGCGTACAATTCTTCAAAAAAACATTACAATTAAGGTTGGGTTAATTAAACAGGCCGCCCAGGTGGACATACAGGACCCCAGAGGGTGCAGGTGGAATTCCACCTATTTAATAGCCCAGGTGGGCAAAATCGCGCAGTCTATACTACTTCTGGCTATATGATCGCGGCAAGCGCAAGAACGTTGAACAGGCCAGGTGGAACATTGATTTCAGCTGCCAAGACGGCCCAACAGGTGGAGGTCGAACAGGTGAGGTAAACAAGCAGCTCCTACCTGTTCGATATTTGATCGACCTGGAAATATCCACCTGTTCGTTCCAGGTGGGTTTTTTAAGCGACGAACAGGTGGGCGCGAACAGGTGAAAAAAAGTTAGTAAACAAGCCCTTAGATATTATTAGCTACAGGGAAGCCTTGACAATCGTGGACCGAGACCCTGAATTGATTGGTCCTACCAAACTTTATGAATAACGGCTCTTATACTTTTATAAGCATCAGTCCGTATACGTAGAAGATATCCCTCTTTTCCTTTAGCCCTCAGCAATTGGATTCAGTCACTGTTTTCAAGCTAGTCCCAAGTCCATTGTATTGATTCTTTCTCATCAGATATATATGGCCTATTCACTGTTCTCGGCCCAACAGAGTGATGTACGTTGAAGCGAATATAAGCTCTGAGCCATACAGAACCATTGTCTCTTATTATATCTGCAGGTCTCCAGATCCACGCATACCCGAGCGCAATGCATGTGCTCTTCTCCTTCGGAGGGCGTTGCAATGCTATTGAATACAATCACCACCAGCACAATGACACTCGAACGATTGTTGGATCTCGAAAGACAAATATACGATATCAATCATGGTATAGAGAGCTGCGACAAATGCTGCTCTGAATTACGCTACACAATCGAAGTCCTCAAAGCACTAGAACAGCTCTCGATACTCTACAAAGCCGCACAGACAAAATATGCTTTTCCAAGGACATCAGATCGTAGATATGAAGCAGCTAGCGAGACAACCGCTGGCAAGCAAGCGGGCCTGCCGAGGCTAGAAAAGAGTCCTATTCGATTCGGGAGATTCGAACTGGAAGAAGAAGAGAGTGATATCGTTGGGAGGACGGTGGTGAAGCAGGGTTTGTCAAGGATGCATGGTACCATCAAGGCAATACGTAGGCACACACAGAGCGAGGTCGAAGGGATTAGAGCCTCATCGAGTTCCGGAATCCATCGCAAACTGGCCCAGGTCGCTGAAATAGATACGATGGTGGAGGCTATTCTATCTCGAGTTTGGGAAACTATTGCACACGGTAGATTGTGACGGATTCAAAGTTTGTGGCGTTAGAATTTGGTCAGAATGACATGAGGTGTCGATCGGGAAATCACGAATGAGAAGTCTATCTATTCAAGGTGGCTCTAGGATCCTATATATATATACATGAGGTAGCGAAAGGCTGACGACGACGCTGACGACGATGCTGTCGACCGGATATCCGTGCACCGGTCATAGAAAATGAATCAGTGCTGGCACCAATAAAATCTTATCCAATACGAACCAATAAAATATCGGTATTGCCATATTGCTTAGCATACCAAAATTTTATATTACACCTAAAGGTTATCTTCTATCTATATAATATTATATTATATATCTTCTAAAACTTAAATTATCTCTTATTTTTAATATTATTAGTAGGGGGGTTATAA
>Ga0307507_10003107_pt1 | contig 33081 bp, 19 predicted proteins | sample 7_EM_MG_FD_207223 | JGI IMG/M metagenome (GOLD analysis project Ga0307507, IMG submission 207223) | Populus trichocarpa ectomycorrhiza microbial communities from riparian zone in the Pacific Northwest, United States - 7_EM | ecosystem: Host-associated > Plants > Roots > Unclassified | place... | reverse complement strand
TGCAACCAACGAAAATACGACTAACTAATATAGCTACGACGTCGTCATTTATTGCAATAGATAGAGAAATTAAAGAGCTCCTACCTTATAGCATTTTTATAATAACTAGATATTATAAAAGGGTTAACGTATTTCACGGGCGAGCTGGTCAAACGGGCGAGCTGGTCAGTTTGCCAAGACCACACCAAATATAACGAACTATATAACAAACTATTCCACCTCACTATAATCTACCTCTGATTCCTCATCGCTACTAGATTCTACAGTAGATTCTTTAATATTTTGGCATGTTTGAACGTTGTGCCTAGTCCCACCGCAGTTCCCACAGCGCCTTTAAGTTGGCTCAACTCTATCTGCCCTAGCCTTACCCCGACTCTTCTTACTACTAGAGGCAGCAGTAGGAGAGTTCTTAGCAACTAGCTGTAATCCAGCCTTATAGGTAAGGACTCCTCCTTACTGGATACGCTTTCTTTTACACTATTTCCATTGGATTGCGGCCTTATTAGCTGCTTTAAGCTTAGTAATTTAATCGCGCTGTAACACTATCTAATAAGCCATTAAAAGGGTGCCCTTAATAAGCTAATTGAACCCTTTCTTTAATAAAGATGGTAAGCTACCTAACTTATCACTAATTAGCTCTATTTGCGACCCAAATTCAAGGTGGTTACTAGGGGTTTTTAACTGCCATGGGGTGTCTTCAGTAGTAGGTGGTATAGGTGTGCGCAATTGAATGTTAAGCTTTAATATTACCTTATCCAGGTTAAAAGGAACCAGGCTAGCGCCTTAAAAGCTTCCTTAGATATTACTCTTAGTAATAGAGGCGTTAAACGCGTCCCGAAAGGCTGGTAAGAACTCTATTTTAGTAATATGGTTGATCCGGTTATATATTAGCTTCTTAACTTGGCGCCCGTATGCCATCTTTAAAGGCGAGAAACAACCTATATCTAGTAGCTGCAGGATATGCGATGAATATGCTGGTATATATAAAGTAATTATCTTATTCTCCTTGCAATATTCAGTAAATTGCAGCAAGTTATGGCTCTTATGGCCATCGATAATTAGCAGATAATACGCGCCAATAGTACGCTCCTTTGTATGCCTATTAAAGTGCTTTAACCACTTAAAACTAAGCTTATTTATTGTCTAGCCGTTATCAGAGACCCCAAATGCCTATTAAGATGGTATATTAGCTTCCTAGTACTACGCAGAGAGGTGGTTTTTGCCTTTATAGATAATAAAGGGTGGAAGCACATAGCCCAACGCGCTAATACCCTAAATTACTATAACCTACTTACAATTGCCTAGTTGTATAGCCTTTGGTTAATACCGTCTTTTAGAGCCTATAACAACTTTTTGCTGGGTTATTATACCCATCTAGAAGCTAGATTTGTTAAAGTTGTACAAGTCTTCGTTCTAGATACCGTACTTGGCTTTTATATTACGTATAAGGTCAAACCAGGCTTATATAATTATTAGTTCTTCCTATTTATAACGCTAGTAGTCTAGCTTCCAACTATATCTTATTTTAAGCCCTGGGGTACGCTTAATAAAGCTATATGGCCAGTTTATGCCCACTGGGTCCATCCACCGCTCGGCCAATAGTTTATTGGCTATCTCTTAAACAGCATTAAGCGGAGGGGCAAATCCTCTTAAATCTAGCTCAAGTATATACCGTTTTATCGCCTCCTCTTCGGTTACTGTAAGCTTCATTAAATTTGGCTTAGTATCGCGTTGTGGGGTAGTTCCGGCGTGTCGCGTCTGTAGGCTTAAGAGGGGGACGTTAAAAGTACGTGCAGCGCGTCAAACGCTGTAAATCTGCTTTATATCGAGAGCCTGGATAGCAAGCTGTATTCGAGCTTCTTTAGAAGTCGATTATAAATTCATAGGTGGAGACATTATAGTGTCAAATATTTTGATGCGTGGTCTTGGCAAACTGACCAGCTCGCCCGTTTGACCAGCTCGCCCGTGAAATACGTTAAGATAGAGCGTTATAATGGAAGAGTTATCGCCTAACAAGAAACAATAATTTCGCATATAAAGGGCGCTCTCAGACCCTCGGGGAGAAATTCCTCTTAGTGTGATCTAATTGGTCCAGGAGCTTGCAGGACTTGGCAGGAGTTAGTGCGCTTGTCTGACTGGCTCAGGAGTTCGCAGGTGTGGTGCTAAGGAGTAGCGCTGCGTCGTGGCGCAATTTCTCCCCGGGGGTCTGATTTATGAGATAACACCCCCTACGCAAACGAGCTTAGATCTTTCCACTTCAAGTTAGAATATCACGTGTGTTTGACTTGTTTACATCCAGACCGCCCATACCTAAATTAACACTTCGCATTTGCCTTACCTTATCCAAGAGCCTGCAATTATAGAGCGTCGTCGCGGTCGCGCGGCTGGCTCTACGGCTGGCTCTATAAATCGCATTGATAACTCTACTTAGCGGGAGCTCTTAGTATTCGAGCGAAATACTGGCTGCACTACCCGCGGGCGGGCACGGGTGTGCTCGTAGAGGCAATCTACAGACGTTAAAATAGAGGCAGTAGCACCCAATCTAGTTCTTACAGCGCCTCGCAGAGCACTCCGCAGTCCTACTAGTTAACTTAGGGCGATCTTAAACGTATTACAGGTGATAAGAATGGTGGTACTGTTCTATATAGTACCCTAGTTCTCGGCGGTAATATTTAACAGGCTTTGGACGGTTGTATCGCTTCGCCCTTTTAGATAGGCTTTACAAAGGGGTCCTTTAGTGCATTCTGACTTTAATTTAAACTCTCCTACTTATACTATAATCAAAATTACGACTTAATTAAGGTGGTATAGTTATAAAAGTCTAATTTTAAAAGTCTAATTTTCGCGATGTAGATGCATATAAGTTAAACACACGTGATATTCTAACTTAAAGTGGAAGGATCTAAGCTTGTTTGCGTAGGGGGTGTATAATTATCGACCTTTAGTATATTCTTCTTTCCTTTCCTTTTCCTTACCTTCTGCTAAGACTTACTATTTATAGTTGTTAAACAGGACGATTAAGAATGAGAACTCTCTCGATTGAAGCTGGCTCTTGAAGGCCTCTATATATATAAGGTAGGTGCAGGCGATAGAAATAGATGGTAAGCAATACGATGGTAAGAAATAGGGTGGTGAGTTATAAGGTAATAGGCATTAAAGACAGTAGTAAGACGGAGTAAGGAAATCCGACTTCGGTCAATAATAGTATATATTTGATCTAGAGCCGTATTAGAGCCCTAGAGCTCTATCGCCTTCTCTGCGTAGAGTAGATTTGGGGGTTAAATCCACTCCACACCAATCCAATAAGATCACTGTCACGATAAACAATTAGTGATTGAATCGACGATTTCAATGCAATTATTTAACAAAGTGTGCGTATATACTATCTATGCAGTAGGGCAGGGGGGTTCTCGTGATGACGCATGAAGCAACCGCGGCGCCACTCTCAAATGCACAACGCTGCCCAAAAGCAGTGCAAGGCAACCAAAAGCCCGGCCAATGTTTTCGAATGGAATGAGGGCTACAAAGGCTCCTCGGATCATGCCATGAAACCGTAACACGCATACACATATTGCTTTCAGCACCTGCCATCATTCTCACAAAATAATTGGCTGAGTCTCCAGCTCTTGTCATTCGCCCAACTCCAACCCCATTACCACAGTACTCCAACTAACACCCATCTTGTTCACGCGGCCGGCCCTCCTCACATGACATCAAACTCCTTCTTCAATTTGACTATAAGCGCCCACTCATCATTGCTGACATCGCTCCTGTAAAACTCTTTGAGTGTATCGATGCTCTGTCGCGAGATAAGACTGTATAGCGTATCTTTTTCTTCCAGCTGACGTCCATAGAGAGGTTGGTTGGGGCCTTCGATCTTAACTGCCACGGATGGCTGGCCTTTCTTGCAGATGGGGATCTGCTTGTGGTCTCGCTCAATGGATGTTCTGTCATTGAAATGTTAGTAAAACCCCAGATAAAGAGGGGAAGAGGGGACTATTAAAGGGAAGGCGATGGATAAAGGAAATATGGGTGTATACACTCTTCCTAGATTAATGATCTCTTTAACTTTTGTAACTGGGTTAATTTTAATGGCCGCAATTGGCGTTAAAAGCCTCAAATTGCCCTCCACAACATCGACACCAACAACAATTGGGTCCTTCTTATTAAACACTGCAACAGGCTTCAATACGCACGGGAACACAGCCAACATCTTGCTATCCTCCTTGCGCTGCTCCTCAAGCGCCTTCATGTGCGCTGTGAATTTGTCGAAGAGATGATAGATGATGTCCGCTTCGAAAATCTTGACGCCAATTTCGTCTGCATACGCTTTAGCATCTTTGTCAACTTTAACATCGAAACAAAGCATCACGGCGTATTCTTTGGCTTTTTCGAGCATGATACCAGCACGCAGGACATCTTTTTTGTATACAGGACCGATGGAAATGGCGGCGACAGGGATCTTAGAAACGCGGAGGAACTCGAGAAGGGCTTCGAGGGAACCAAGGGTAGACGCTTGGACGCTGACACCACGGCCAGTCTTTGAAACTTTAGCTAGCAAGTGCTGGAGGTCACCCATTACTTCGTCCATTAGGTCTTCTTCATCATCGTCCTTGCCCACTACCAGAAGGCGGGAACCAGCGATAGCTGTGTCCAGACCATCAGCAGCAATCTTAATACCCATAGCTGCTTTGACTTCTTTGTTGTGGACGTAAGCGGATTTGACACGCAGCTCTTTCATTTCCGCCGGTGTCAAGAGCGCACGAATATTAGTTGCTATAGGCTCAGGATTACCGCAGAGTACTATACGATCACCTTCGTGGAGGACACCGTTGGAAAGGATGACATCGATAGTGGTGCCAAGGCCCTCGATAACCTTGACTTCAAGAACTGTACACTCGACTTCGGAAAGATACATCAGGCTGTTAGTCATACGTTCCTGGGTCAAGGTAACGAGGAGCTTCAGCATATCCGGAATACCTTCACCTGTATGGGCAGAAGTGGGTACAAGAGAGACATTGCGAGCCATGGATTTGTTCTCGTAGAAAAGTTCGGAGTTGAAGCCCTGTTCAGCAAACTGGACCTTCGTTGCTTCCAGTCGGTCCCTGAATTCTTGTTGCACTGATTTCTTCTGTAATGAAAAACTGTCTTGGAAGCCATTGTTATCAATTCTCGACCATCCATAAAGACGATCAATCTTGTTAAGTGCTACAATGAATGGCGTTTTACGATCCCGTAGCAATCTCATCGACTCTAGCGTTTGAGGTTCCAAACCATGCATAATATCGACCACTAGGATAGCGATGTTGCAAAGTGAGGAACCGCGCGATCGTAGATTGGTGAAAGATTCGTGACCAGGCGTATCGATGACCAGTAGACCAGGGACTTTGAACTCGAACTTCCCATCTTTATTGACTACAGCTGTCTTCTTCTCGAGAGCTTCTACAGGGAAGTAAGTAGCACCAATCTGTTGTGTGATACCACCAGCTTCGCCTTCTTGGACATTAGTTTGTCGGATCTTGTCAAGTAGCTTCGTTTTACCAGTATCGACGTGACCAAGAATACAGCAGATGGGCGAGCGTAGATCATCTTTCGACCGTGCTGCTAGAGCCTCCTCATGCTGCTTCTTCCGCCGTGAAGCGGCCTCTTGTTTTCGGGCTGCTGCTGCTTTCTGTGTTGCTGTAACCTCCTCATCCTCAGACGATGACTCTTCGGACTCGGAATCAGATTCATCAGCTGTAGGGGTTTTAGCAGGAGTAGGCTTGGGAGGTGCCACTTGGGCGGCATTTTTACCGTTGGTGGCTGGGGCGGGTTTGGATTCCTGTTTAGGTGCAGGTTTGCCATTCGCAGCAAGCTTTGGAGGTGTATCCTCCTCCTCTGAAGGAGCATCCCAATTATCCTTCACGCCTTCTAATTCGTCAGCCTGAGCTTCCCAGTCATCCCCAGTGTCGCTCTCTTCGCCCTTCTTAGCCTCGGCATTCTCTCGTGCAGCCTCAACGGCAGTTTCGGCCGCGGCAGCTTGTTCCTCAGCAAGCTTAAGCTCTTCCAGCTTCTTTCGGGCTTCTTCCTCTGCTTGCTTGTCGTCTGCCTTGGTTTCCTCGGGTCCTTTCTTAGGTCCTTTTTTTTTCCTATTATCGTAGACTGGCTTCTTATTTGCAGGTTCCTCCAGTCCAGCGACCTTGGCAGCTCCGCTCTCGAGCATCTGCTTCATCCGGAGCTCATTCCGTGCCTGAGCCTCCTTCTGCGCCTTCGTCATGAATTTACCCTCTTTCTTTAGCTGCTCAATCTTCTGCTTTTCTTTAAGCTTCTTAGCTGCCTTGGCTTCCTCTTTCCGCTTGGCCTCCTCGGCAGCTAATCGCTCCTCCTCCTCTATACGAGCCTTTTCTTCAGCCTCAAGCCGGGCAAGCTCTTCCTCACGCCTCCTCCGTTCTTCTTGTTGTCTCTGGATAGCTGCTAGGGCAGGGTTGAGTTTCTTCTTCTTTCCGCCAGCCGGTTCTGCAGCCGAGGATGAGGCTGAGGGAGTGGGTTTTGATTCGGCGGCTTTAGCAGGTTCCAGTTTTGCAGCTGCAGCAGGCGCACTTGCTTTCTTCTTCGCAGCCTAAGCAGAGATAGAATATTAGCCCCTGACAAAGGATCAAATCAGACACAAGACCCATATATCCAGAGTCTAGCAGGCTGGGAAGAAGATCATACCAACTCCTTCTTCCGCTGCTTCTCTTTTTCCTTCTTCTCCTTCTCCTTCTGCGCCTTCGTCTTGACCTTCCCTCCCGCCTCGTCCTCCTCCGGCTCCTGCGGCTCTTCCGCCGTCTCCAGCTTCGCAGGCTTGCCCTTGCCCTTCTTCACCGGCGCCGAGAAGATATCCTCATCATCCATCGTCGCCTCCTGCGGCGCCTTGGCCGTGAGATCGGCCGCGGGCTCCGCATGACCGTTCGGCCTGTCAGCAGTGGGGTCCTCGCCCTGGACGAAGTCCTGCTGCTGGTTCTTCTTGGCCTTCTTCCCGCGCCGCTGTATCGAAGCCATCAAGCCTCCACCGAACAGGTCGTCATCTGGCACCTCGACCTTTGGTTCCTCTTCTTTTGGCGCTGTGGCGACTGGGTTGACTGTATCTCCCAGGTCGGCTTCCCAGTCGTCGTTGGCCTTCTTGTTGGCCTTCTTCTTTGGCGGCATATTGGCGTTCTTGCGGGGGTATAAAGGTTCGTATTAAAAGTGGTAGGAGTGCGTGGCGCTGTCAGATGCAGAGTGGCAACGGAGTGAGTTAAGTCTCCACTGGTCGAATCGTATGCGGGAAAGAAGCACACAGAAGGGGATTAGAAGAGAGCTAGTCAAAGGTATAAGGCAAAGTCAAAAATTAGAGGGCGGTGTAAGGGAGCGACAGAAGGTGATGGGTGCCATATCACAAGGCAGGCGAATATTTGACAAAGGTTTGTGTTGGTGGGGTCAAAAGGTGACGTTCCGGGAATCGCTTCGAGGTTGTCCCTCGAGCCAAGACAATTTTTCCCACCCCATCCTGACGCCCTGCACTCTTTGACAGCGTGGCGGTGTCATCTTCAGCAGAATAGTGACTCAAAGGTCTATGAAGCTGGTATGTCGGGTAATTCTCTGTTGCCAGTAGCACTCCCGTTGGGCCGACTGATGCCCAGTCAGCAGTCTTCTGTCACACTTGCAGTCGATGCGACATTCTTCCCTCTTCCCATTAAGGTGTAAGAAATTTTATGCCTATCGATACATATACTCTGGATGCTAAAGATCGAACCCCTAAGTCCCAATCCTTCAGCCCAAAGCGTTGAGATTGCTGCTCCTATCCCTTAACAAAGCAGGTGGTCCGTGCGGAGCACCAGAATTATAATTTGTGTCCTATTATTATCGATAAGCTACTAGATCGTTAGGAGCTTAGAGCCGTGATGAGGAATATGAAGCTCTGACAAAGGGCTCGAATTTGGGCAGCTGTCAAGGCTCCGGAAATAGTTCTTTTGTAACACGAGTTAGAGGAACGACGTATTTGATAGGTTGGACGATTATTAGTATCAAGAAAGGCACGATTAGAAGGCATAGTGGTTGATTAATTGGTGATTAAATTAATCTTATTATTTGCGAAGCTTCTGCGCAGCTCCGATTCTAGGTTCCGCACGGACCACCCGCAGTAGGACATCAACGTTGCATGGGATATAGATTTGATTAATTAATTACTATTAACTATGCCTGCTAATCGTGCTTCCAATGATATAGATCTTGTTCAACCGACTTAATATAACATTCAACCAAACCAGGTTACTAAAAACCCATCCCCCAAGCTATAAGAGCTGCCCGATTTCGACGACCATAGTTGTAAGGCACATTGCCTAGGTATACGATAGGGAGCAGGCAAGCCGAGCATGAGTCACAGGAGAGTCGATGGAGGAGGACAATATGGTAAAGAGTATGGCAATAGCCTCGTACGGAGAGAGAGACGAACCGATGAGGAGGGAAGGGTTGCAAGCCTGAGGTGCCTATAAGGAGGTGCCAAGCCTAGCCTTCGGCTAGGCCTTGGCTACCCCTAAACGGCCCTCGGGCGATGCACCCGAGTAAGGGATAAAAGATCCCTTACAATAGTACTCTAAATCTACTTCTTAACTAGGGCGTTAAGATTCGTTTAGCCTATACGTTCGCTACGCGACTTGTGCTCTTTACTAGAGAGGCGACGGGAGGGCTTTATTAAATTAATAATACTCCGTAAGTTAGCTATTTTCTTAACTAGCTTATCTAGCTCCTTTAGTAGTATTGGTAGGACGCTAGTAACCTTACTAAGCTCTTATTAGGCCCAGGTATATAAGTTATACTATTCTCTAGCGTTTATAGATATCTAATCGTCTTAAGTTTTGGAAGGTGGCTTAGATTCTGCTAGTGTACTAGAGGCTTCGTCCGAACTAGATTCTAAGGTATTTTGCGGTCGTATCGCCAGCGTATTACCATCGAGTGTAGGCGTCAATCTTATCTTCGCAGGCATTGTAAATCGTGGAAAAATTAAACCGGCTATCCTCATAGGGGGATTGGTAAGGATTCGAATGTAAGGTAAGGATATAGATAGGGAGTCTAACTAATAGAATAATAGGGTATATTGTATGAACAGGCGAATCCTTAAGGGAAAGGAGGTGTCTGAGTGCGAGGCGGGGAAGGGTTTCCCTAAGGCACGTGCAGCGCACGTGCCTCACAGGCGAGTCACCCCTGGGTCGCCCGTACCTTGCGGCTATATAACTATCTACTCAAGTTTCACCTAACAGTATATAAAATGTAAGCGAGCTTTTAGAAAATCGCCATCGGCTCACCTAAAGGCGGTAAGCAGAACTAATATCTACGCGTATTTACTAGAAGTCCCTTAAAATAATATAGAGTAATATAAGGTTTATACCTCTCTTATAAGGTACCTATAAGGCTCAAGGAGGGCATAGCCGAGAAAAGAAGGGGATACGGAAGTAGTGGCCATGTTGTAGACACGGATGACGAGAGGATGAAGAAATCCTCTTAGGTGAAAGCACGGACCTCGATTCAAAAGACGTATCCAGATTGCGCCAATTTTTCACTATCGCAGTGTTTTTGGACATTTCTGCCCTGTAACTAAACTGGATCTTGCTTGGCCGCCTCATCCGACTTAGACAATGTCAGTAAAGCAGGAAAACGCTCTCCATTCGTAAAGCTGTATTACATCTCGAACATCACAGTACACGTATAGACACAAAGGGATCGAAGTATCAGCACATTCATTTCTCCTCCACAATTACCTACAACCTCCTGCGCGACCTCTCCCTCTTCAACATAAAGAGCGAAAACAACACCTTGCCACACAACCCATTTTGCAGACCAACGACAGCTCCCAGCAGCGGACATTGCAAAATGGTACAGATAAAACCACAATTAATGCAGTTCTCATACCCCACCAAATATGAAAGGTAAAAATCAATAGTTGACTACCAGACGCCCCACCCCGTGTTATGGTAGATGACCAGAAAGAAAGCAGCAGTGGAAAAATGAGGCCATTAGATACAACTAATCCCAAAAGAGAGAGCAAAGCATAACTAGGAGTTAAGGATATGCAGGCTGGAGGTGGATAAGAGATATGAAAGATTAGTGCGCGGCGGAAACTCCGGTAGCTCAATGCAAGGTCATGACAATGTACGCGTTACCGATAGTATGGTCTGCGTACATGCCTTTTTTGTTATTCCATTCTAGTCCCCGGTGCGCAATGCGAACAAGTTTCTTTACTGTTTGAGTGGTGCATTGTGAAGAAATTAGATGCCGGCTGAGAGAAGGGACTCGACGGCGTGGCTGATGTATGAGCGCTTTGCAGAGAGATCGACATTGAATCTGTTCAGTGTTTGTTAGTACATTTTCAAATTTAGGTAGTGAAGTGAAGATAAGATGGCGACTAACCTCTTCTCCAACTCTAATTTCACACCCTTCTTGGTTACCTGCATCAAATCTGCCTTGCTCAAGATGTCCCTGATCTCCGCTAGAATGGCATCGTCATTCGGCAAGTTCAAATCTGCCATCTCCATATCCGAATATCCGAATCCGCTAGGCGCAAGACTCATACGTGAGTTGCTGCCGAAGCGCGGAAGGTCAAGCTGTGACATAGGCCTCGATGGTGGGTAGCCGTAATCTGAGCCTGCTACCGAGCCAGGACCAGGCATAAAGCGCTTGGTGCCATACGAGACACCAGAGATTTCGGAGCGATCATCACGTTGTGTCATTTGCTCCCACATCTCAGCCTGGTACTCCTCCCACTTCTTCTTTGGAATGCTGGCTGGGTCGAATTTGCCTTCATCGGACACGACGACCTTCCGACCCTTCTCGCCGGTGACGATACGAGTATTACCCCAGGAAAAGTCGTCCATGTGCCAGAAAGCGTACAGGGGCAAACCGAAAGCGAAAACAGGCGTTGCGAGGACGTAAATAATCATCCAACCAATCATTTCCCATTTACGACGTAAGATGAAGATAATGGCTTGTAAACCGTAGATGGCACCGAGCAGAATGAATGCTGTGACAGGTACAACATCCCTGCTGTGAATGAGGAGATAGATAAGGTAGGCAATGTAGCCGACGATGACAGGTTGTACAATAGTAGACAGAAGATCCAGGAAAACGACGAAGCGCATACTGAAGCAGCAGAAACCACAGAGCTGTTGTAACGGGATAAGCTCAATCAGATTATGCACGGTAGAGTTGATCCAGCGGCGACGTTGTGACATGAAAACCGTCCAGCTGTCTGGGGCAACAGTCCAAGCATGGGCGCGGAAGAGATATTTTGTCTTATACTTAGAATGATGTTTGAGGAGCAATGTCGTGAGATATCTGTCCTCACCCAAATGCAGCAAGTTCTTCATATGGAGTGTGTCAACGCGAATTTCTGAGTATGTGTCGACGACCTCCCTGCTCACGAAGAGAGGCTTTCCAGTCTCTGCAGCGCGAATACGATACATACTAAAACAACCGGGAAGACAGGTGACGGATCCGAATAAACTTTCGAATGCTTTCGTGAGGTTGTGGGATATGTAGTATTCGTAAACTTGCATCATCGTAATGAATGACGATTTCGCGTTCGTGAGAGAAGTTTCACCGCAGACGCCAATTAATCGGGTATCGTGCAGGAACGCGGCAACGAATCGGGTGGCGGAGTCAGGAGCGACAACAGTATCAGCGTCGATCTGCAGTAAAAATTCGTAAAAAGTGGGATTAACTCCGATGATATTGCGAATTTGATGATGCATCTCAAGTTCAAGAGGGGTCATTGGAAGATTGTAGTGAACGCGGTTTAAGAAGCGCATCAGAATAATTTGTGAGTCACGTTTTCCACGATTGCCAGGCCTGAGGATTGTTAATGGATGTTGAATTAGTATGAAAAAGAAACTCACTTGGAAACTTCGGAGGGCTTGCCGACTTTGACCACGACAAGGAAGGGCACAATGTGGCCCTGAACCTCATACAACCCAGAGTAGACTTTACCCATGTTGTGTTGTTTCATACCCTCACCCAAACTCTCGAAGCTTAGGGGTTCTGGATCTAAGGTCTCAGAAACTCCGAGAATATCGAGGACGATCCTGGGAGTGGGTTTGTCGTTGCCTTGTCCAATAATCATACCATCACAAATGATAACCAAAAGCTTTCGTTTGTCATCATATTTCATCCTTGCAGCCGAATCAATGGCTCGACGGAGTGAATCTTCGTCTTCAGTATAAGCGGGAACTGTGCAGATGACGAATTTGTCAAGATTCTCCGGAATGTTCTTCTTTCCAAATTGCAGAGCCGCCAAGAACTTGAAACCAATAACACTGACTAGGAGAATAGAGATGGCAAGAAGCAAATATTTTGCAAAGAGACACTTAGCAGAGCTTCTTGTATCCAGATCACCCACGTAGAAAAGGTTGTCAAGACAGACTTTCATACGTCCCTTTACAGTAGCATCCAATGCTAGGGTGTCCCAGAATTTGGTTACGTCTCCACCAGATTCCTGCTGGAAAAGCGTGACAACTTGCTGGTCCATGAAGTTGGAGTTAGGCTGTGTGCTGGGAGGAGTAGTGCCAGGAGGATATTGGGGAGCGCGACCACCAGGAATATAAGAGGTGAAATCGTAGACACGATTATTGAGGTATGCGATAGCGTTGCCATTCTTAGCCAGAGTTTTGAGATATGTTGGACTGAAACCAACCGTGCCTTTCTTGTAGTTGGCTTTTAGATATACCTGCTGTTCCCACCACCAGTCTGGACGTGAATCGTTGGTAGCCCATCGGAAATCATGGTAGCGTGTATGCGTATCTGTCGTGCTCACCAATGTTGTGGAATCAGTGTAATTAGTATTCTTGTAATTGAGCTGCACAGCCGGATCGATTGTGCCACTGTCTCCGTCGCAAAGTGCTGAAACCTGGACAGGGAAAAGGTTGGTTGCATCGAGGCCTGCATACTTCTTAAGGCTTGCTTGTGGAATTATCGATGGGTAGTGGTGAGGTATAAATGCACCTAGGTCATAGACAACCCCTCGAATAGCAACATACGAGCCATGGCCATTTTTGCCGTTATAAGAAGATAGCTCAGCTGTGGAATAGACATGCTGGGTAGGACAAATCAATTCCGGAAAGCCAACTGATCGGAGTTAGTAATCGTGCATAAACGGTGAAACCCATGACTCACTCATTAGGAACACGACAAGAGCACAACTTAACCAAATCAACAGATTAATGGCATACTTCTCTCTCCAGGCCGTGCGAACGTCTTTCCGCGGCATTCTCCCAATCCATCTAATCAGGAAGTCGGGAACGTAGAATGTGAGAAGATAGACAACAAATAGCCAGCGTTTGCGACTCCCTGAAGTCTCAATCACATCTACTTCTTTTAGTTCCTGTTCTGGAACCTTTTCACCCAATCTCTGTTGATTTTTCAGCTCATGGAACATGTCTCCATTGGTGACTGCAGACGGGGCTTCGGATCTAGCATCAACGTCGCGACTGCCAAAATAATTTCCACCTTTGTCATCATGGTAGAAAGCACCAGGTGAGGGAGATTGGGAGGAGATTAGGGGCACTCTAGAGTCGCCAAATCCTCTATTCGCATCACCTGGGGTTAGTAGACCATCGCCATCACCATCAGCGGACAGTCCTCGGGTGGGTAGGGTTAGGTCAGGAATGTTGGCAATCTCCAACCAGCATCTTTCGCTGAGGAAGACGCCCGTGGTGCCAATTCTGGCTTCGTTGTCTCGCCACGGCCTTGAGTCGAGAACCACTTCTGCTCTTTCTCTCTCACTACCTACAACAGACTCTGTCTCAGCAAGGCCAAGAAACTCAGCAAACGGTAAGAATACACTAAAATCAGCATTGCGGAGGCGTTGACTGATTTCCGCGATTCCAAAGGTTTGGATCTGTGTTCGTACACATTTACTATCAAATTGGTTGGCGATTCGTCGGTCGTTGGGCTTGAGGCAAAAAACAAAGTAGGGATTGACGCCATGGGCAGTAATTGACTTCGTAATATTGTTGAGCGAGGATAGAAACTGTGCGGCAGCGCCTAATTGCTTCCCAGTTGAATCACCGTTCTTATTTGATCCCCGAGTGATGCTCTTACTATCGTAATCACTCGCCCCGTCGTCTTCGAAAGTAGTTGCCTGACGTGTGGTAAATTTCCCGGGTCGATTATCTTTCCTTCTTGCCATACTTGGCATTCTCATTGGCTTGGAACTGACGGATGCTTGCACAATCGCAGTCTTTTCTTTGGGATGGACAACAGTATTGAGTGCCTCTTGGCCAAATAGATCTCGGATGAAATCGCTTCTGGTGGATTTAATAAGGTTCATAAGATCGCCTGAGATGACTTCGCCGTTCTCCTCAAGCAGTCCCTCGACGGAGTAGTCAACGTCACCAGCAAAATGTCTAATCGTGAAACTTGCCGCAGTATTTTGAGTTGCAAAGTTACTGCCAGGCAAGATAGCAGTCGCACTTCCCGCCACGATAGACTTGTTTTTACCATCAAAGCGTTTGCGAATTGCTTCCAGAAACTGCATATCAGTTTTACCGCGCCTCATCTGATCATCCAGGATGCTGAGCAATCCATTTCCAGGTTTGAGAAGGCCCTTGACTGTTTCCGAGTTGTCAAAATATTCAGTCATCGGGACGTTTATATCCTCCGCTTCCATGTCCTCTACTTTGCGGCCAAAAAAGCTCTGCAGACAGAAGTTGAAGTGGGACTCGGTAGCTGCATTGTTTAAGAGCTGGTCCAGCGTTGAGCCAGTTGCGGATACCTGAGCAAAGCCAGGAAAGTCAATGACGGAGACAGTGTTGGCGACTGTATCTTCCAGGGCACATGTTCTCTGATTGATCTGCTCAATGACATAAGCGACTAAAAGCGAATAAAGAGTACGAGCAAGCTCATCAGCATTGCCTCGCGCTCCTCGTGGATCTAGCATAACAGTCACTCGTTCTCGGTAAAGTGTCCTTGTCTTGTAGCCTAGGCTTTGTTGTAGATCGTATGTGCTCACACCCAAGAAATTGGCAACCAAGGCCAACGTATCCTTATTCTTTACAACTGTGATATCCTCACCGCCTTCATGTGAGTAACCACCACTCTCATCGGCTGCAGGTGTGGTGGATTGGCTGGTCATGAAATCCAATTGACCAATATGAAGGATGCTGGCCAAAACTTGGCAAATTTCGGCGATCTCGCTGCGAGGAAATTCGAGCTTTCTCAGAGCGGTTTTGAAGTGGTGGAACCCTCCATTATCATCGACGCCAACTTTCAACTGTGTTGGATGACCTAGATATCTCCACCTCTTCTGACCACCAGTCAAAGAAGCTCGCGTACCAGTCTCATTTGAAACAGTGCCAACGCTATCTAGACCAAGGTGACGTTTCTCAGCAGCGCTAGTCCCTGCCAGAAGATAATAGAGAACGTGGAAGTTACGTTCACCGGTTGGGACAGAGGCAACTCTGCTCCTTTCTAGCCGATGGTCTAATAGTTTCCCACCTAGTAATGTCGGCCGCATAGATGTTGAGGTGTCATATTGAAGTTCAAAGAGGAGACCAGCCTTGGAAGCTGTGGGAGTGGTGAGGGATTTGGTGGTCGTGAGAGTATCAAACACGAAGGCGGCGTAGGAGAGTTTGCTAGATAGAGGGGTGGAAGAAAAGTTCAATAAAGATGACAGAAGATGTGAGCGTATTGTAGTCTTGCCAGAACCAGATTCTCCCCTATAGGGTCTCGGTTAGAACCATCATAGTCTGGAACACGAGAAATTCTCATTGACTTACAGAAACACTATCGCCTGGCTCTCTGATCGATGGCCTAGTCTCATCCATGCCCTCGTGGCAAGCTCCTCGGCAGCAGCCATGGCGCTACCCTCTTTCCCTCCATCAGAACCTTGCGAAGAGTTGTTATAGGTATTGAGGGATATAATGGCGTGGGACGAGAGCGTAGCCACAGGCAAATGCGCATGAAAGCGGCTTGCAAGATGTGCAGTTAAATGGGTGTCGGATTGCAGATGTGCGGGTAGTGATGGTAAAGAAGGCTGGGCGTATTGAGGCACATTGCCGGACAATGTGTTATGGTTGGCCATTGTTGATGGATGCGTCCCAAGGGAGCGCTAACGAGCGAAAACTCCCAGCAAAGCTGAGAGAGGAATTATCAGGAGGGCTATTGAGTTTCTCTGAACTGGGTGGAGGAGGAGACAATGGCAGGTATAGCTGTGTATTCGGGTCGGAATGCTGCAGCGACGTCGAAACGCGAGTTGGACTGCCAGAGGTCAACAGGGATAAGCGATGAAAACAAATACAATCAGCGAATGTCAAGCAAAGGCAAAGAAACGAAGGTAAGAATTCGCACGGCCGTGAAAGAAGTACAGCAACAACGGCGTGACAGGTCGAAGTGAGGACTCTTCTAAGATGGTGTTGGGGTGGAAAGAGTTGCAGCTGTGAACCGGCGTTGCTACCCTCCCGGGCTCCGTGCTCCTTGTGCTGGGAGAAGGAAAAAAAAGGGGAGCTGGGGTGGCCAAAACAGGGCAAAAATAGAATACAGAAACGTTAATACGAGTATATGTCACGTTGCCTTGGCCGAATTGAGGGAAAGTGCTGACTTTGTTGCATCTCAACGCTCTTCTGTGTGAGGGCCTCGATATTCCCAAGAGTACGCGCAATCGTCCCGTCAACAGGACTCCCGACATACTCTCAAACAACAGCCAACAACAGCCAACCAACACAAGTGTGGCCTCTTGCATGCAGGACACGGTGCAGTGTCTTGTGGGCAGGTTTAAATGTCGCACAGCCCTAATCACTCCGGGGAAGATCTGTGCGATTAGCGTAACCATTCATGCGCTCAGCCGTAATTGAATCATAGGACTTCTAGAAGTTCGTGGGGACCTAGGAGAGGAGTCTGGCTAAGAGTATCTCTCCGCTGCCACGTCAAGGCTGTCAGTACTCGTTGTAGACAACTGTGGCCAAGGTGACAATTGGGGCCTCACACCCCGATTCAGGAGGCGAAGCTGAAAGTCGCGTTACACACGAGAAAACGGCATGAAAGACGTCGGAATTGTGTAAACAAAACACTAAAAATAGCCTGCAGCCCCCTGGATTGCATGAGATGCAGTCAATCAGCGGCGGCGGATCGCTCAGGCGAGACAGACCAGCGCGGAAACAAGTTGCAATTGATCCCTGTCCACTTGCTATCGCATCATCGCCACAGTGGAGCCGAGCTGGTTCTCCTGACGACGCTTTGGGTGAAAAATTACAGTACGGCCGCCTGTCTGTGCCAACCAAGCACAACAGAGGAATGCTCCTCTCCTCAAGCCCATTGCCGTCCAACAACACCGTCTCAATCCACCCCTCCTCTTCTCGGGTCCTTTTTTGTATTTTCTCCCATGACCGTTGTTCTTCTGCCCTTCGTTTATGAAATCACCATAATTAAATCGGGGAACATCGTCACCTATTTGGATCTAGTTTTCGACAGGACAGTCCACGTTCGTTAGACTTGTCCTCGTCCGGCCTTGACTTTCGCTTCCCTTCAGTATACACTTTGTAGATCATCAATAGGCAGTTATCGTGTTACCACTGCGCTCGCTGGTCCCCAGCAACTGCATACGAGCTCAATAACCTTCAACCTGAGGTGGCTCCGCGCCTCTCAATCCCGCAAACATGAGCTTCCAGAACCGCGTGTCGACGTATTCGAACGTCTCTTCCGCACTGCGTCCTGCGAATGGAACTTCAACCCAGGTTTCGACCACTACCTTGCTCAATGCTCTTCACACTAGCTATACTTCTAGTCAACCATACTCGTTGGAGGCCAGCACAAGCTTGGTAGTTAACACATGGGTCAACGCCACCAGCATGGGCGCTGATGGCCGCTTTGGTGGAACAGTAGATATGGAGCTTGGGAGAAAGGCCTGGGAACATGCACGACGAAGAGCTGAGGATGGCTGTATCATCTTAGGGTGAGATCCCTCCATAAATGGCTCACAATTTGTTTCCGAAAAGTCGACTAAGTCTAACTTACCACAGATCTCTCCATGAGTCTACCCCCTCGTTATTCGCGCCGTTCGTCTCAGCGCTGCCTCTCTCAATTCCAAAGAGTTTCTATACCGCACTCGAAATCATCAAAACATTCACGCATTGCGTTACTCCCCAGAACCCATCCTACCCGCGACATTCATCCCTGGCTGCAGTGTTCACCATTGCTTTAACGGGGAACTTGACTGGAGTGACCATCAAACTTTCCACCTCTGGCATTGACGTCACACAAGGCCTACTCAACATCCCTTCCCAAGCTGGATTCCGAGCTTTCGATGTCTTTTACTATCTAAATTCAAGTTCTGCCTCCAGAGACGAAAGGGAATGGCTTGGGCTAAAACCACCATCTGAGTATGCGCTATTGAAGAAGTCTGGAACGTATCATCCCCCATCATACCTCCCAACTGCAGATGATGCTGCGGCAGCTGAGGACTTCCGGGACAATCTAAAGGTACTCGGAATCAAAGGTCGTGCCCTAGGAAATCTTATCTCGGCCCTGACTGGTCTCCTCAAGCTTGGAGAAACCCTGGGGATTCTCGTTGACGAGGACGTTTTGCGTGATGTTTGCGAGGATGTTGGAGCTCTTCTCGACATCAACCCTGAAATCCTCATGAAGAAGTGTTCCACACATGACCGAGAGATAGCGATAGCTGGCATCTACGAAGCCCTAGTGGATTGGGTTCTTGCGCAGGCCAATGAAGCAATCAAGCAAGATATACGTACGGGCAAGACTGATTACTCTTCCAGCGGCAGTGATTCCGGCCGTCCGGGAATGATGACACCTCCTTCGGAAGAGGATGGAGATTTTGTCAACATCACAGTAGTGGAAATACCTTCAAAGAACCTGGGTAAGGCCATCGCTCTGCGAACGGTGTTTGACGACTCGGATGGGATCAACTCGGAAATGAAGGAAGACGGCGTTCCCGTAGTACCTGCCGGCTCTTCCGTGCTTGAGGCTATGAAAGATGCTATCAAAGCCTGTGAGCCAGACCTTAGCATCATGTCAGGTCCTGCAGGTCGTACTCGCGAGCAGGAACGGGAGAGGCGAGAAGTGGTTTTAGAAAAGATTGGCCTCGACATCCCAGAGGAAGATAACTTCTTGAAAGAAGTTCTTATGCCCACTGGAGAGGGAATCACCTTGGGCAAAGTGGGGCGTTTCGACCTTCCAGCCACCATTGCCAGCAGCAGGGTCTGGTATCAACTCGCGATTCATCCCACTGACCAGCCCCCGGCCTCCCTCGCTAATACGCTTACGTCCGCCTGGTCTGCAGGTGTCGTTTCACGTCAGCTCCGCGACTGGAGACTTCCAGAGTGGGCGAACCGTCGCAACAAGCATCTTGACTTCACCGCTGATTTCGATTTCGATGAATTTGTCACTCGCTACGCCCCATTAGGTTGCATGGAAGGCAAAGATGGAATTCAGAACTGGATTCTAGAGCGAGGATGGAGCAATGGAGAGGTTGTTGTGGGCAATACCCGCATTTGGATTCGTGAGGCGGCCTGGTGGGAAGCCGAAAGCCAATTTGACATCAAGATCCAAGACATGTCATCAAATAACATGCTTGGCAGCATGGTCGGTGCTGGTGGCTTGGAAAGTGGTTACTCTGCTCAAAGCCCGGGAATGGGTAGCGGGTTCTTCGCGCCTCCTTTCGCGGATCCTACGCCTCAGGGCAGTCGTGACAATCTCCTACAGCGTCAGCATAGCTCAGCCACAATGGGAGCACGTAGCGCATTAGGAGCTCGCTCAATTGCTCCAACAGCTGCACCTACCGTCCATAGCATCCGCCCAGGTGATTACGGCCTAGGTGGCAAAGGAGACGACAAGAAAGGAATCACTTACTACGGAGATGAAGAGATAGGTGATGGCAAGTTTATCACCGAACAACCAATTACGGCAAAGAGACGAGCATGGGTCGCTTTCGTTTGGATGATGACTTGGTGGATTCCCTCCCCTATTCTTAAATACATAGGCCGCATGAAGCGGTCTGATGTTCGGATGGCGTGGAGAGAAAAGCTGGTGCTGATTATGATCATTTTCCTGATCAACGCCATAGTGGTATTCTATATTGTTGAATTCGGCAAGCTGCTCTGTCCGGGCTGGAACAAAGCATGGAGCAATAAGGAAGTGTCTTTCCACCAAGGCGATAACGACTTTTGGGTCAGTCACCACGGGGTCGTATACGATATCTCGCAGTTCTGGAAACGGCAACATAGCGACACCTCCATCGAAACTACGAGCGACGTCATGCAGCCATTTGCTGGCACTAATCTCGACGAATACATTGTCCCTCCAATCAATATCGCATGCCCTAACCTTGTATCCAACGACCTTCTCCAGCTTCAGACGAATTCCACGATCTTGTATCCGAACGGTCAGCACATCTCGGGGAACCTCACTCGGCAACCAACAAGCGCGCTCGCTTCTCCAGAGTGGTATCCCAATGTATTCCTTCCAAAGATGAAAGAATTCAAGAAAGGGGACCTTGTATGGGATGTCAACACCGTGAAATCAGAAGGAGAAAACCAGAATCATATGTGGTTCATGCTAAACGACAAGATTTACGACTTAACAGATTACTTCCACACTTTGAAACTGATGAATAACCTTGATTCATACCGGTTCCTGGACTCGAAACTGGAAGCCTTGGTCCAAAATTATGCTGGAACTGACATCACTCAAAAATACCAAGATCAGCTGAACACAACCGCCCAAGGCAAGAACTTGCAATGTTTAGACAATATGTTCTACGTCGGAAAGACCGATTTCCGCAAGACTCCCAGATGTCAGGTGAACAACTACATCCTTTTAGCGTTTACAGTCATTCTTTGCGCCGTCATTCTTGTTAAATTCTTGGCCGCACTACAACTCGGATCGAAACGCCGCCCCGCGAATCAAGATAAATTTGTTATCTGCCAGGTGCCTGCGTATACTGAAGGTGAAGATCAGCTCAGAAAGGGCCTTGACTCATTAACCGCTTTGGCGTACGACAACAAGAGAAAGCTTATTTGTGTTATTTGCGATGGTGTGATCGTAGGTGGTGGAAACGATAGACCAACCCCGAAGATCGTTCTCGACATCCTTGGTGTTGACCCGAAGGTCGATCCTCCTGCTCTTCCTTTCAGATCGATCGGACAAGGTAGCGAACAGCTCAATTATGGAAAGGTTTACTCTGGGCTTTACGAGTTCGAAGGTAATGTGGTGCCATATATCGTTATCGTCAAGATGGGCAAAGAGTCTGAGCAGCGCAAATCGAAGCCTGGAAATCGTGGTAAACGTGACTCTCAAATCCTCCTCATGAGCTTCCTCAACCGCGTCCACCATCGCTCGCCTATGAATCCTTTAGAATTAGAAATGTTTCACCAGATCAACAACATTATTGGTGTGGACCCGGAGCTTTACGAGTATCTACTCATGGTGGATGCCGACACCATGGTTAAGGAAGATGCTTTGAATCGTCTTGTTGCAAGTTGTGCAAACGATTCAAAGATTGCAGGCATTTGTGGAGAAACCAGCTTGGAGAATGAAGAACGCAGTTGGTGGACTATGATTCAAGTCTACGAGTACTACATCTCGCATCACTTGGCTAAGGCTTTCGAAAGTCTATTCGGCAGCGTTACCTGCTTGCCTGGATGGTGAGCTCTCTCTCCATAAATATGTGAACGTATGCTAACGGTCTTAGTTTCTGTATGTACCGTCTTCGCACAGCAGACAAGGGCAAACCATTGATCATCTCCGACAAGGTTATCGAAGATTACAGCGACTGTGACGTGGACACCTTACATAAAAAGAACCTTCTGTCTCTTGGTGAAGACCGTTATTTGACTACACTGATGACCAAACACTTTCCCAACATGTCGTACAAATTCGTCCCTGATGCATATGCCCTTACCGCCGCTCCTGAAACGTGGAGCATTCTCCTTTCTCAAAGACGTCGTTGGATCAATTCAACAATTCATAACTTGGCCGAATTGGTTTTCCTTAAAGACATGTGCGGATTCTGCTGTTTCAGCATGCGCTTCGTTGTTTTCATTGATCTTTTCGGAACTATCATACTTCCAGCTACCTGCGCGTACTTGGGTTACCTAATTTACATGGTTGCCTCCGGTACTGGCCAGTTTCCGCTTATCTCGATCATCATGCTTGCAGCTGTCTACGGTTTGCAGGCAGTTATCTTCATCATCAAGAGACAGTGGCAGCATATTGGATGGATGGTGATTTATATCATCGCATTTCCTATCTATTCATTTGTCCTACCTATCTATTCCTTCTGGAAGCAAGACGATTTCTCTTGGGGAAATACCCGTGTTGTTCTTGCAGAGAAGGGCAACAAGCAAACGGTTGCGGTGGATGATGAAGGCTTTGATCCTCGTAGCATCCCGCTCCAACGATGGGACGACTACGCCACGGCTAACAACATTCCTGGCCGTCGTGGTCTCGTGGCGCCACACTCCGAGAAAGGAATGCACAGCACCTACGATGATGATGGTTACGAGATGAACGACATGCAATCTGTCTATTCATCTGTTAAACCTGCCTCGACTATCATGTCAAACATGCACCACATTTCTCATATGCCGCCTCAATATCCCGGACCGTATCAATCCTTACAACAGCGGCAATCGAATTACTCCCAATTCTCCCGCTACACGGACAATCCACAACAGGACGGTCGTTTGATGTCCATGGGTGGCATAAGTGACCACCACGCCGCATCACCATATGGCCAACGCCCTAGCATGGGAGGCTTCCAGAGCTCAGATAACCTAATGGCAATGCAAGGAACGCCACCGATAAACCGTGGACGCAGCCCACTTGGCTTCTCAGCCTCTCGACCTAGCAGCACCGTCAACTTCCAGAACATGATGAACGGGCCTACTGATGCGATGATAATCGAAGCTATCCAGGCCTGTCTGAGAGAAGTCGATATGGACACTGTAACCAAGAAGCAGCTAAAAGCACTCACAGAGCAGAGGCTGCAGACTCAATTGAGTGGCGAGAGGCGAACTTTCCTGGACCACCAAATTGACCATGAACTCGCGAGTATGTAATATGTTGGACCGTAGCAGGTTGGTGCCAGAAATGCATGCAGAACTGGAAGAAAATGGATTCATTGCATCTTTACGGTGTCGTTATTTAATCGGAGTTATTGTGATAAACTCTTCGGAGGGCTATTTCACGGCTACAGTAGCTGTGGTCCGTTCATTTTGATGGCGTATAGCAAGGATTCTTAAAATGGGCGTGTTTGTTCCTTTGCATGCGTATTTCATCTTCGTAATGATAATAGGGTAGCTTAGGATAAATTAGCTGCTCAAATAACGTATTTAAAACCACTTCACCTTGCTTAGAGTTGCGAATAAATGTGAGATGAAGTGCTTGCTTTTCAGCAGCGATGCATTTACATTTTTCGGACCCCTGACCTTGAGCCCTACTCCCATTTGCCGAAGTGCCTCCGACACAGCCTCGCAAGCTTCCGCATCATCACCGTAACCTGCACGACTCACTAGCCCACAATTCCTCTGTCAATACTTTCCCAATTTATTCCCACCTTCCCTCTCACCCTCTATACTCATAATGTCCACTAAACGTATCGAGCAATGGGAAGTAGAGCGGTATTGGGAGATCTTCAGCTCATTAGCCAACGGTGGCACACACCTAGACGGAGCGCAAGCAGCAACAGTCCTGAAGAACAGTCAGCTACGCGATGACCAACTAGAGCGGGTGTGGGATCTTGCAGATGTAGATAACGATGGGAAGCTGGATTTTGAGGAGTTCTGCGTGGCCATGCGGTTGATTTTCGACCTAGTTAATGGGGTGGGGTTCCCCTCTCTTCCTACTACCTTTACAAAACGCAGCGATCTGAGTGGAGTGGTGGTGTAGTCTCAGCAAGCAGATAGTTAACTATGTATAACAGGAAGCGACAGATGTACCCGCCACGCTGCCCGACTGGCTGGTCCCAGAGTCCAAAGCCCACCTCGTGCAAGCGTCCCGCGCGCTCTCCGGCAGGCAGCCCGCATTCGAGAGGATCGAAGATGACGACGACACGCCCGGCCTGCGCGACGGCTTCGACTGGTACATATCGCCGGCGGACAAAGCCAAGTACGAGGAGATCTACACGGCGAACCGCGATGCGCACGGCGCCGTGTCCTTCCAGGCGCTCGAGGGCCTCTTCGCCAGCCTCGACGACGTTCCCGACACGGACATCCGCAGCGCGTGGAACCTGGTGAACCCGAAAGCGCGGGAGAGCGTCGGGAAGGACGCGTGCTTGGCGTTCTTGCACGTCCTGAATGGCCGCAGCGAGGGCTTCCGCGTCCCGAGGTCCGTCCCGCCCAGTCTGCGCTCGTCGTTCGAGCGCAGTAATATCGACTACGATGTCGAGAGAGTGCGGTCGCCGGCGCAGCGGTGGGCGGATCGCGGGGAGGAGAACACGTCGACGGGCCGGAAGGCGAAGTTTGGCGATGCATATTTGACACGGCTTGGAGTGGGAGATCGGGCTGGGTCGTACCGGCCAAAGGGGACGGATTTTAGTGGCGCGCGGACGACCGAGGATTGGGAGGAGGTGAGATTGAAGAAGCAGTTGAAGGAGCTGGAGGAGCGGATCGAGAGGGTGGAGGCAGATGCAGAGAAGAGGAAAGGTGGGAGGAGGTTGGATAGTAAGCCAGCGCTTGTGAAAAGAGAGCTGGAGATGCTGTTGGATTATAAGAGGAAGACGTTAAGGGATTTGGAGAGTGGAGAAGGAGGTGAGGTGAAGGGGCTTGGTGGGGTTAGGGAGGAGATCGATACAGTGAGGGAGCAGGTAGAGGGGCTACAATCGCATTTGAGAAGGCGAGAGGAGGTGTTGACAGATCTGAGGAGGCAGATCGATGATGAGAAGGCTAGTAGGTAGGATGTGTATTTGTAGTGTTTGCGATCGTGGCGAGGGCATTTGGAGGAGTTTGGGCGTTTGGGATTTGGCAGATGCCCAAGGTCTTGGTAGAATTTTATCTTCAGCTGAAACCTCCCGAACAAGTGCATACCATAGGTGGTGTTTTTTAATCAGCAATTCTCATCGTTCTCACAGTACCAACATAAAGGAGACCGATCAGACCCAGTATGATATGCTGTGGTGGTGTCAATACAGTAGGTTATATCGTTGAATTTCTTCGACAACCTAAAATCGAAGAGTAGTGTACTGTTTGCTTTTTCAATCTACACAGAAGAGAATTACAAATATTGGTTCCAGGTATCCACCATATTGCCTTTAGAAGAGAAATTATGGCAGCGCCTAATAAAATTAGCGAAGCGTCGGCTTCGAGATGTTGGAAATGCCTGCAATAGCTGCTAAAATATCTTTTTGAAAGGGAAGGGCCTGATCATTGCGTCCCTCGTCAATTTTTCACGCAGTGGTATTTCCGGCAAGCACCAGGAAACTAAGCCTCTCCACTATTAAGTGTTTGATCTGACAAGCACAAAATTATTTCGCTATGACTGCGCTATGGTGAATCCTGAAAGGCCTCACATAAAACAATTCCTCTTTGGTCATTATTCAGGCTGTAATAGAACCCCATCACTATCTCGAAATCAACCCTAAGCACGCTACCGGTTTATATCTTCGTGGTGGTAGTGTATTAATTAGTGTAAAAGCAAAAGATAGTTCGGCCGGAGAAGCTTGATTCATCCGGCACTATCACGCTTCAGGAAGTCCACGAGCCAGCTAACGCGGGACCTTGTCCCAGAACAACATTTGGGGTCCGTTTTCTCAACCAGTAGGGATTCTTGTTAGATTGGATTCACGTCGCACCATAATCAGTCGGTTATTGCAGATCTTTTTTTTGGAATTCAGCTTCAACCCCCCTATTCAAATTTCAAATTTATTTATCTTCCATTATGGGGCCTCTGAACTTCCATCACGACGCAAGAAAAAATGGCGCTCCTCGCAGTTCTTCTTTCCTTTGGCCTTCAGTTTTTCTTACTTCAGAATGTAAGCGCTACGTGCTATTGGCCAGATGGTAATGCTACTTCCACCGACTATGCGCCTTGCAACTACGGTACGACGAGCATGTGTTGTGACGCTGCCAATAACGACATATGCACGCCTGAAGGTCTATGTCTCTATCACAAAACTAGCTATACAAGAGACGCATGCACCGACTCGACATGGGCCTCTCCAAACTGTGTATCTGTTTGCATGTGTACGCTAAAAAAAGGCTCTGTCAAATGTTACTAGAGCCTCGGCTAATTTGATGCACTAGCAACCGATGATGCCAGTGGCCCCTTAATCCAGTGTCCCAATGGAACCTGGTGCTGCACTTCAAACACCCAAAATTGCTGCAACGATAACCAAAATATCAAGCTTTCACCAACGTCCTCGGTAAGCTCAAGCTCAAGCTCAAGCCCGAGTTCAAGCTCAAATCCAACCTCGTCAGCCAAGCCGAGCTCCAGCACAACCTCAGCCTTTGTCTTTACAAATGTACCTAGCAGCGCGAGCACAGCAACTGGGACAACAATCACGGCCGGGGTAGGCGGAGCGACCACAGGCACGGCAATTGGCACTAGCACATCATCCACGGGGACGTCGTCGTCCCAGCCTACCTCAGCAGGATCGTCGAGTAATATAGGAGTCGGGATAGGGATTGGACTTGGAGTGGGCCTGCCACTTGTAGCCGGAATCATTGCTGCGACCTGGTATTTCCGCTCCCGAAAATCCCAGGGGAGATCTGGAATGGTTGAACTGGAGGAAAACTCCTGGAAGGTCAATATGGCTGACAAGCCACAGAATGCTCAGACATATATGGCCCCGCCCGCACAACTCTACGCATACCACCAGAAAGACCATTCGGTGGTTGTTAGGACAGCGGAACTCGAATAGAAGCTGAGGAGATGAGATAACTACCTTCAACACGTTTTGGGATCATGCGATATCTCACTTGTAATTTATTGTTTGGATCATAGCGGCATTGCATGCATTTGAAGACGTTTGTTTTAACGTTTAGGCGCGATGTTTCCCTGGTGGCATCGAGCTACTCAAGAACGAATAGGAATTTTAAGAACATAAATTTCGTATATTATCATAGCACAGGGAAGTAGTTGCTAGTAGTCATAAATAGGTTGTCTTTCAATATAAGAAAATGAAAGCGAAGAGATGTGGAATTCCAGCTTAAGAGGCTTACTGTAAATGTATAATTGCCGTTGATTAGCTTATCACAACAACACCGTTAGAGTGTTTCCTGGGTGGAGAGCGCTCTAATCTAGGGTTCCCAGTTTTCTTATTTTCTGCAAACATTATTCCCCCTTCGGCCAACGCTGCGAGATTTCAAATTCGCTACGCGCATCCAATCTTGAACGGCTATAGCTATCCCTTTGTGTTTGAATTCATAGACTTTTAGTTACCGCCCAAAGCACCCAATACGAAAAGTCTCTTCTGCCACACAGAGGGAGCAATCTGGCGTCGCCGCTTTGGAACCAAAGAGCGGCGGAAGGTGTTATTAAACAGGTCTGCTCCTCGTATTATTATCAGAATAATCTTTCAGTGATGGGGTGCGATCACTGCACAGTCCAACGAATGCTTGTCGCCGAATATTCTAGCAGGAATACTGGAGAGAAGAACGAGCGAGTTATTAGTTTTGGATCACATGGCAGCGTTTTCTATTCAAAGACCTTTCTATGATCGGCTCGAATAGCATGCGCTATTAACCTGCATGATCATTTAATACAAGGGGGTAGCACGTACGGGATGGACGCCCCCTCTGCTAATGTGTTTTTAAAATACGCGAACCACTTGCAAAATATATGGGCTGTGTTATTCTGCAAGCGTACTAGCAGGGAGCGTCCGTCCCATACGTGTCTCCCTTGTACCTAAGTTTTCTATTCTTAGGGCGTCACAGGATTATTCTCGCCGCCCACGGGAATGCCGGTGTCATGCCAAATAACGTGTTCCACCAGTCACCCGCCCACACCAGTCACCCCACCCCAAAAACCTACCAAAAATCGGAAAAACTGCACCTTGATATCTCGACAACGGCTTAATAATAAATTCTAAATTTTCATAATTGGCCTTTTATACGTATTTTAAATCTCCTATTAGATTTAAAAAGTAATCTATTAAGTAGCTCTAGAGATATCGCAATTTAGCTTAAGATTAGAGGCCAAAACCTAATATCTTAATAATGGCCAGGCTTATTATTATTATTATTCATTGCTTAACGTCCGATTCGGATCCCTGTTGGGCCCACGCGGACTACTCCTTATATATATGTGGGGAGAAAACTCTACTTGAGAAAACCCCATGATCCGTCTCCCCGCCTTTTGGGGCTCGCTTGCGAGTCGCCTGCGAGTCACCAGTGGTGCTCTACTACCTTATTTTTTGACCTCCTTGGGAACCACTACTGCCGTAACAAACCTACGGACGCGCTAGTATTACACACTATACTCTACTCCTGTAGAGTTATTAGGGGGCGCCTGTTACTCGCCCCTTTGCCTTCTATTACTATTTCCTTTGCAACCCGGAACTGGTCTAGCACATTTTGGCCAATAAGCCACCGGGTAGCCGCCTTGAGGCCTTTCTGTGTTAAGAGTAGTGTATTATAGTTTTCTATGCCAGCTGCTGAGAGCATTGCTTCTTGGCCAGTGCGTAAGGGGCATAACAGTATTACGTGTTTTGGTGTCTATCTTGGCCAGCTATATTCGCACCTTAGGCTACCCACTAGGACACCCACCTAGTGAAGCCAATCTTTTAGTCCTATTATTCCTATCCTTAAGAGTGTTGCTATTGTATTTTCTGCCTTTATTAGGCCCTCTCGGAGCCCTTAGGTATTTACCTCCCATAGCGTTACCCATACTATGGCTTAGGTTCCCCTTACCTAAGCCTACCTCTATACCTTTAACTCCCATTCGTCTCTCCAGCGTCGGTCCAACCAGTATTGTGTTGCGGTAGATGGTTTTCTAGTACTCTTTCGTGCTCTACTTTGGCTCCTTTCTCTCCCTTACTGTTGTCTTTGCTGGCCTCTTACGCGTCTCCCTTCCTCCTCTATATAGGCCTGGGCCCTAGCGCCGCACCATTCTTCTTCTGCTTTCTCTACCTGTTTTCCTAATATATCTTCCCTACTTTGGGGTTGTTGGTTCCTTCTCCTACAGGGCACCCTAGGGTCCCTCTATAGTTTATTTAGGCATGTCTTAATATACTTTATAACGTTAGAGTTACGTTCCTTTTGCACCCTTTGCATTACATCGGCTTCAATATATAGTTGTAGGGGGGGAATATTGGCTTCCTTCTCAAGCAGTACTGTGGCCGTTCGCTTATACCCGCCTGTTATACTCCTAAGGTAGGCTGTTTGGACCTTTTGGAGTGGTTTAAGGAGTGATTTAGGGGGGCCTTTCTTGGTTTCTCCAGTGGCCCAAATGCTAGATCCATACGTTATGGTTGGCCGGATAACTGCTATATATAGTAGGCGTGACCTCTGGAAGCATGGACCCCATATAGAATTGACGATCCTGGACATAGCGATATACTATACTTAGCCCTTACGGGCCGCTTGCGCCGCATGTGCGCTCCACCAGAGCTTACTATCTACCTATACTCCTAATACCCTTAGGCCTTAAACCGGTTGACCCCCAAAGCCTTGGATATGGATTATATGCTAAAGATCTACAGATTGGTTACGTTTTCTTATAAAATAGATTAGCTGGTATTTCTCTAGTAAGAATTGGACTCCATATCGTCTTACCCATTCTATATAGGTGTTATAGGCTTTCTCTAGTGTCCTGCAGTTCTCTGCGGCTGTTGGCCCATATGTAATTAGGTTTGTGTTATCAACAAAGCCTATCCCCTAGGTCGCCCCTTCCTTAAAGGTGTCAAGCAGGTTGCTTACAAAGAAGAGGAAGAGTATAGGCGATAGAGGTGATTCTTATGGTATTCCTGTTACGACTATAATAGGGGGGCTCTGGTATCTACTAAAGACCAGTAATATTTCTTTCTGGCCTGTAAATCCTTAAACAAATTAAATAATCCATTCTGGAAAGCCCTTTGCCCTAAGGATATATAGGAGACGCTCATGGGGTATATTGTTATAGGCGCCGCTGATATCTAGGCTAAGTATTAATACTACGAAGTCCTTTCATATAGCCCATGCAGTTTTAATGGTGGCAGCGAGTAGTGTAAGTGCTGATAGCGTTAAGCGATTCTTTCTTGCCCCCATTTAGCTTTGTGGTAGTAGGGCGTGTTCCTCTGCCGTGTTTGCTATACGGTCCGCTATAACCTTTTTTAAGATCTTGCTTAGGGTGTTTTCTAAGGCAATAGGGCGGTAGCTTCCTGGGATTAAGTAGTCTACTTTACCTTCTTTTCGTAAGACGACCGTCGTTATGGATCTTCCAAGTCGCGGGTAGTAGCCTATTGCAAAGCATGCTCTGGCTACGTCTGCAAGCCAAGGTGCTATAAGTGGTCTATAGGTCTTTAGGGCTTCGTTTAGGATCCTATCTAGTCCTAGTACTGTGTTATTTAAGAGGCGGCTAATAGTTCTAGCCATTTCTTTAGTTGTTATATCGCTGTTAACCCTTAGGCGAGTCACCGGTGTTTTACCAGTAATATCGCTAAGGTCTGCTGGAGCCGGTTGAGGGAAAAATCTTTCTGTAAGGATCTTTGCCTTCTCGTTATTGTTGCTTGTGGCCTGTGGTTCGCCTGCTCTTTATAGGGGTGGTAGGTATAGATCTTCTACTAGGCGTCCCGCCTTTTTCTTTGCCCATTTTGCTATGGTCCAAAGGCCCTTGTTATAGGGGAGACTTAAATTAGTAGTGTGTTTATTTATAAACCGTCTCCAGTTATTCCTTACTTCTTTTCTTAGGGTATTCTTTAGCTGGTTTCTTATATCTTTATATCGTCTCTCGTCCTTAGAATTGTGGCTGCTTATATATTTCCTCCTTGCTCATCATTAGCCGGCTACAAGGGCCGCGTACTGTGCGGACCATACATGTCGCGCGTAGGGGCCTGGTTTTGAAACCGGGCAGTGCTCTTTCAGTCCGCTTTTAATTGCTGCCTGGATCCTTTCTAGTCTTTGATTAATTTCCTTAGGGGTAGCCAATGAGCCTCGCTCATTTGGTATTAGGTGGATTTCTTCTAAGTCTTAGAGTTGTTATTTAATTATATTAAGGAAGCTATCTACATTAAGCTTCCTTATTGCGTATCTTTTGCTATTTGGTTGCGCCTTGATGTCCAGATCTAGTTGTATCTAAATAGGGATATAGTCTAAGGTGAGTGCCTATTCTTCTTTAGGGGAGCACCTTTCGAGTCTCTAGTATAGGTTTTCGTCCATAATCGTAAGGTCAATTGTACTTTTAGCGGTGCCCTATTGCCATATAATTGCACCTGGGGGGGTAGCTAGCTTAAGGCCCCCGTTATCTATAGCTCTTAGTAGGCACTCTGCCTGTCAATCAGCAGCAACATGGATGCCCCCCTACCGTGGGTGGTGGAGGTTTATGTCTCCTAGTAGGATGGACTCCGCGTGTTCAGTTTCTAGCAAGCTTATTACAGATATAATATTCTCTGTCTATGCTACCCCTTCGACCCTAGGGTTATAGATATTAATGATTTATACTGGTCCCCTGTATATCTGGATGGTTATAACTGCAATATCTAGGTTAACTGCCTGCCATGACCATAAGGCAAGGCTGATATTTTTGCTGATTATAAAGCATACGCGTGTAGCTGCTTTTGGTTTATACAGGAGCTGGAATCCTCGGGGGCAGTATGTTAATTGTGTGTAGGTATTATAATACGGCTCTTATATAGCAAGAATATAGTGTTTCTCTGGGTCTAGACTGTCTAGTAGGGGCCTTACTAGATGGTGGTTCGTATTGCCGCAGTTGTACTGTATAATAGTCAAGTGGCGGACCCCCAGTGGGGGTCCTTCGCCTCTCCTTCGCTCCTTGCTTCTTCCGTTTCCACTTTCTCTAAAATGTTCAGAACTTCCATCTCCTGTGTTTGCTCCCTGGCCACTACTTATTTTGTGTGGAGCTTTCCATTCCTGTATCTTATGTTCCTACTAGCCTTTCTAAATCTAAGTCTATTATTGCCTCCGGTTCTTCCCCCGTTCTCGCCGGTTAGCTGTGTGCCCCTTATAAGCTAGCTACGTGTATTATATTTGCCGCGTTAAATCTAATTCTTAATTGTCCCGGCCTTGAACTTGCTATAGCCGTCTATAGGGGTCTTCCTACTGGGCGTCCTCTCCCTTGTGTCCCATATGTCCCTTATATTCCTGTTCGGTCTGGTAATGTCGCGCAGCGTCGCTTTTGGCCCGTTAAGGCTTGGGATGGCTGGCTTAGCCCCCCAGTATTAAAGGTAGGAAACGCTGGGAAGACACCTACGTCCCCCTGGCTTATCGCCTATTGTTTCCATTCGTATAACCTAGCGTGCAGTTATTCCCGTAGCTATTAAGCCCTTTCCTTCCGTCTCCTATATTCAATGCAGCCTTCTCTCTCCCACGCCTTATATGTGCTTCGGTGACAGTTCGCGCATTTTATTTAGTCTTAATTTGTACATTATCTTGTATTATAGGGGCCTGCACAGTGGCCGCAGCACACCTATGCTGCGTATGTGGATTAGGTGTGTCCCCATTGTGCGCAGCAATAACATCATTCCAGGCGTAGTCTGTGGTTGTAGAGCCTTATATTGTATATAAGGCCATTTATAATTATTCCTTTTTAGATAAAGAGTTTTTGCATTCTTAGTATATATACGCTGACGATAAGGGAGCTATACATTCGTCTATTATTTCCCTAGCGAGTCTCTAGCGCCCCTTATGTCCTCTCATTATTCTCATTGTATGCTTGGTTTGTATTTTCCTATCAAAGCTATTAGATCCGGGTAATTACGAGTCCTGGTATAAGGCGTTCCGTTTATTTTACTATCTCCTATATAGTTGCTGTATTATCCGCCTGGCGTCCCCTTTCTACCCTAAGGCTTATAGGAACCGACAGGACTTTAACTGGGTAATCTTCACAAAGCACTTTTATGCCAATACGCTCTCCTAGCCTGTCCCCTACCCTTACGGCCCGTTCCTTTGCCTATTGGTCCTTTAGGGTAACTCTAATGTCTCCACTCCT